>ENA-OQAA01000259-OQAA01000259.1-human-gut-metagenome-genome-assembly--contig:-NODE-259-length-37063-cov-2.190248_pt1 | contig 37063 bp, 40 predicted proteins | sample MGYA00242489_ERZ504515 | MGnify/ENA primary metagenome ERZ504515 (study PRJEB26092, sample SAMD00036237) | human gut metagenome | host: Homo sapiens | study: EMG produced TPA metagenomics assembly of... | reverse complement strand
TAAGACATTACAAATGTATGAAAAAAATTTGTAACGGGCATTTTATGTCCCCTTTTAACACAGAAGACAAAACATTTCGAATAATGAGATTAACATTCATTGCATTATTTGTATTCAGTTTCAGCTTACTCGCATCCGTACATTCACAAACGATGCGCATCAATATCAATGCTAATAATGAATCTACGCATTCAATTTTAGAACAGATAGAACAGCAAACTGATTATTTATTCATTTATAATACAAATGAAATCGACTTAAACCGTAAAGCATCCGTACACGCTCAAGACCAAACGGTAATGGATGTTTTGTCACAAATTTTCAGAAACACGAATATTGGATATGCGATTGAAGGCAGTAATATCATGTTGATGAAGAAAGATGAAAAAGCAGAACAACAACAGGATAATAATAAGGTCTCAGGAACAATTACAGATAAATCCGGAGAACCTATTATCGGTGCTAACGTCGTTATAAAAGGAACAACTAACGGAACTATTACAGATATAGATGGTAATTATACGTTAGATGTTCCTGTTTCTGCCATCTTGCAGATTTCCTATATCGGATATTTGACACAAGATGTTCCTGTAAATGGGAAACAACAAATCAATATTCGTTTAGTAGAAGATACGCAACAATTAGACGAGGTGGTAGTGGTTGGCTACGGTACACAGAAAAAAGGGGAATTAACTTCATCTATTTCCAGCATAAAAAGCGAAACATTCATTCAAGGTTCAGTACAAGACGCAGCCCAGTTGCTTCAAGGAAAGGTTGCGGGACTTGGCATTGTCATGCCTAATGGTGATCCGACGTCTTCATCCCAAATTGTATTGCGTGGTATCGGCTCACTAAAAGGAGACCGAGTTCCATTAGTTATTGTCGATGGAGTTCCGGGTGATATGAGCACTGTTGCACCAGAAGATATCGAAAGCATAGATGTTATAAAAGACGCTCAGCCGCCGCTATTTATGGAACTAGAGGAAATAATGGTGTTATTTTCATCACCACAAAAAAAGTGAAAGGAGAGATACCTGTAACTATTGATATTCAAGCTTATGTCACTACCCAGCAAATCAAAAAAAGATTAGATATGATGGATGCCGATCAATACCGTCAATTAGTAAAACAAGGGAAACCCGGCGCTATTGATTATGGTTACGACACAGATTGGCTAGACCAGATATTAAGGACTCCTATTTCTTACGTAACTAATGCCAGTCTACGCGGAGGTAATCGCAACTCTAATTATATCGCAAACATAAACTATAAGTCTGGCCAAGGCATTATCAAACGCTCAGACAATAGAGTATTAACCACACGATTGGAAATCAACCACTCTATGTGGGATAACTTATTAAAGTTTAATTTAAACATCATGGGTAAAGAACAAAAATATACAGCCTTAGGAGATGGCAAAAGCTTCAATGGGGAAATTTACCGAAATGCGTTAATCAATATTCCAACTGAACGTCCGAAAGACGATAACGGAAACTGGATTGAACATCCGACAATGAACGGATATATGAATCCGGTAGCTGCGCTATATGAAAGTAATGGCGAAAATAAAAGTACCCAATTACGTACATTCGGAACCGTTACATTGACTCCCATGGATGAATTTTTCGTAAAAGCATTAGTGTCGAGAACCTCTTATAATCAAACCCGCGGATATGCTGAAACTAAAAAACACATATCAACTGTCCGCAATGGCAAAAACGGGTTTGCTTCTCGCGGAACAACTGCTTCTATCGATAATCTGTTAGAGATCACAGCCCAATACAAAAATAATTTTGGTGCTCATAATCTTACTGGTTTAGCGGGTTATTCTTATCAAGACAATACTTATGAAAATTATTGGATGCAAAACTGGGATTTTCCATCCGATCAATATAGCTATAATAATATGGGGGCTGGAGCTGCCTTAAAAGAGGAGAAGTTGAGGAAAAGTCTGAAAAAACAAGTCTAAGTTAATCGGTGTATTTGCTCGTATCAACTATAGTTCAATGATCGTTATTTAGCATCTGTCAGTATCCGTCATGAAGGAGCTACACAATTCGGAGCTAATTATAAATGGGGAAATTTTCCGGCCGTATCCGTAGGTTGGAATATACATAATGAGGAATTCATGAGCTCCTTACGTTTTATCAGTAGCTTGAAAGCTCGTTTAGGTTTTGGTGTAACGGGTTCCATTCCTGAAGATCCATATATGTCATTAAGCCGCTTGACCAGCGATAAGAATCTCTATACTGGTTCTGGCTGGCTCCCTTCATTAAAACCTTCAAGTAACGCAAATCCAAACCTGCGTTGGGAAAAAAAAGAAGAGTGGAACTGCAATATATGTTTTAATTACAGATTGGGAAAGTCGAAAATGAAAAGAAAAGCATAACAAGAGAAAATAAAGTAGTTGTTATATAGTATTTTATGTGGTATCACTTTCGGGACGTACTCTTTAATTTGTCTTAATCCGCTGTAAGTTTTTTCGGGATATATGGGAACATATACGGGAATTTATTTACCTTTGCAATGTAATTCAAAAACGCATTGCCGATGAAAGTTTCCGTCTATCTGAAAAAGAGCAGTTCCTCGACCTCGAACATCTGTTTCCGTGTCCGTGAGAGGAACGTGGATATAAAGGTTGTTTCGCCTCTTGTAGTCCATGACAAGTATTGGGATTCCGATACTCTCCGTTACAAGCGCACGACAGCCGTACCTGCCGTTGAGCAGAAACTGCTGCCCGAACAGATTGCCGCCATCATCGAGAAAGTGGAGAAGACCTTTTCTGACAAGGCAAACAGCGCATGGCTGAAGCAGACCATCGAGGATGTGCTGTACCCTGCACGGGCTTTCGAACGAAACCATCCGAATCTGATATGCCGTATTCATGAGTATCTGGAAAAATTTGACGGAGCGAACAGAACCAAAGAACACATCATCCGCTTCGAGCGCAAGATGATACGTTACCATGAATATCAACGTGAGATATTAGGTAATACCGATTTCACCCTCTTTGTTGAAACCGTCACACTGGAGCAGATGAACGGTTTCCGTGACTATGTGTCCAACGAATACCTGTTGCGCCAGCAGCATCCTGATTTCTATGCCGGGCGTATGTTAATCAACCATGCTCCAAGACCATTGTCGAATACGACCATCATCAACACGATGAACCTCTTCTGTACCTTTCTCCATTGGTGCAAGAAAATGAAGTATTCCGACAACGAGGTATATGGGCTTTACGGATGCAAGGAACCGACTTATGGTGATCCGTTCTATTTGACATCCGAAGAAAGGAATATCCTGTATGATGCGGATTTGAACGACTGTCCTAAACTGGCAGTTATCAGGGATATATTCGTGTTCCATTGCTATATCGGCTGCCGTGTGGGTGATTTGTACAGAATGACGAGAGACAACATCAAGGACGGATTTCTGGAGTATATGCCGCAGAAGACCAAGAAATGTCAGGCGAAGACAGTCAGAGTACCGCTTCATCCCAAGGCATTGAAAATACTGGAACGTTATGAATCAAGTACGGGCAAGCTGTTACCGTTCAAGCCCATACACCAGTACAATCTCGGCATACGGGAACTGTTGAAGCATTGCGGTATAGACAGAATGGTAACCATCCTTGACACACACGGCTACAATACCGTGCAGAAACCATTATACGAGGTAGCCACCAGCACACGGCACGGAAGACTTTTGTAGGCAATCTGTACAGACAGGTTCCCGACCCCAACCTGATAGCATCCATGTCGGGACATGTGGAGGGCAGCCGTGCATTCAACCGCTACCGCACGATTGACGATGAGATGAAACGCAAACTTGTGGAAATGATAAACTAAGGAGGACGCATAATGAAAGTTACCGCATTTATAAGAAAGACCGCCGCCAAGAATAATGTCACTGACCAGGCACGAGTCTATTTCAGAGTCCGTGACGCGGGAGGCGTTGACATCAAGGCTGCTAGCGAACTCTCCATAAACCCCCAACCACTGGAGTGCGGAACGGCAGGGGTACAAGCCCCGTGTCGCACTGGTGTCGGAAGATAAACGGATGGGCTTTGAAAAAGACATCCAAAACATTACGCACCTTATTGCCGAGAAATACCACCGTGGAGTGGACGGCAACTGGCTGAAAGGACTTATTGAGGAATACCACCACCCGAATATCAACTTCCGTGGCGGCAATCCGGCAGACGAGTATCTGCTATCTTACCAGATACAGAAGTACATGGACGAGACACCCCTTGCCGCAGAAAGCTGGAAGCACCATCGAGACAATCTGAAAAAGGTACAGCGTTACGAGCGTTTCCGTCAGGAGGTCATGCACCAGCGGGGCTTCCATCTTTGCATAGATTCCATTACCACTGATGACATCCGTGATTTCAAGTTGTGGATGCAGGAAGAGTACAGGTATATGGAAATGTATCCCGTATTCTATAAAGACGAGCTGCCACGTGATGTCGCCCAGCAACGCTCCGAGAACAGCATGTCGGGTACACTCTACCGCATCCGCACCGTCATCAAATGGTGCATCAAACGCAAGCTCACAAGGAACAATCCTTTTGACCAGTACCAGATAGCCCAGCCCATGTACGGCGACCCGTTTTACCTTACCCTTGAAGAGAGGGACAAAGTCTATTACGCCGATTTAAGCGGTTTGGGCAATTCCTATCCGGTCTATCGTGACATTTTCATGTTCCAGTGTCTGATAGGTTGCCGGGTAAGCGACCTGAACAGACTTACCAAAGCCAATGTCGTGGACGGTTGCGTAGAATACATTCCGCAGAAAACCAAAATGGAGCACGCCAATACAGTCCGTGTCCCTCTCAACCAAAAGGCTTTGGACATATTGGAGAGATATAAGGACTTGGAAGGCGCATTACTTCCCCGGTTCTCGCACTTCGGCTATAACAAGAAGATAAAGGAAATCCTTAAGTATGTGGGTATTGACCGCATGGTTAGAGTCCTCGATCCGAAAACGCGCGAGGATGTGCACGACCGTTATATGAAGTGGCGACCACCCACACGGCACGAAAGACCTTTATCGGCAACCTCTACAAGCAGGTCAAAGACCCGAACCTGATTGCCTCCATGTCGGGGCATTCGGAAGGGAGCCGTGCCTTTGCCCGTTACAGGCATATCGATGACGAAATCAAGAAAGAACTGGTAAACCTGCTGGATTAAAATCGCCTGTCCGCTGTATTTTATTCTATCCCTATGTTCCATTTATATCCAACTACTTGCAGATAACACTATGCCTGAATCCCGATTGATATACGACCAGTTCAAGGCTGACATTCTCCAGTGGAAGAACAGCCACAGGGAAGAATACAACCGCTTCGCGCGTCTGATGACAAACGGGGACGAGAGGCATTATCTCGCTATCTGCCGTGCCATTTTCAAACAGCTGCCCAAGGTCAAGACGGAATGGGAATTGTGCTGGGGCGATGACAGTGTGGAAAATTTTGACAACATAAGCCTGCTGTTCAGTGAAGAATCCGTCCCGGAACAGATTGTTGAAGCATTCCAAAAGCAGAGGGAAGAGAATAATTCATCAGACGGAACTTCATCGTCCTTTTGGAACAAAGTCAAATCCTTTTTTAGAAGCAAATCCAAAAGACATGGCATTATCCTTTCCGCACCGCTTGTACTGAGCTGGCTGTATTACGGAAAGAGTTTCGAGGCAATGGTCGGTATGGTCAGCAAACAATCAGCCAATCCTAAAGCGGACAGAATGGACAGGCAGAGCTGTTCTTGGGTAGCCGAACAGATAATACAGGTATCCATCAAGAATGGCTTCCGTACTCAATCTGACTGGGACAGATGCTTTTCCATGAACGATGCCATTGAAAAGGGCAATATCGGAGAATGGGCATTGCAATCCGTAATAAATGAAAATGGGGCAATGGCGATATGGTAAATGATACAACCAATACGCTGACCGATACTGACAGTGATGCCACATCAAAAATCCACCGTACAGCCGGAAAGAAAAAGATACAGGAACGACCTCTTATAGATTATCTTGACTGCAACAACAAAGAGGAAGTTTTAGGACATATCCGCAATTTCATTTCCATAAATACGAGTGCTGTCCATCAGGCATTGCCATTTTATGCGCTGAAAGACTTGCGGCTGGTCGCAGGTATGCACACTGCCAAAGAATACAGTGTCGGTCTGGCTTTGCAATTCCCGGATTTGCCGTCGCTCAAAAGCGAGAGTGCCATACGGCAGTCTGTCGGATTCCTGAAAACAGCCAAGTATGTCATCAAGGAGGGCAAAGACCAGTTGGCTCCGCTAATCGAAAGTGACGAAAACCAGGAACTGTATCAAAAATTGGTACAGACAATCACTGACATTACAGCCAGCAATACGACAGACATTGGCGCAAAATAAGGTCAGATGCAGCCGTTTTACATTGTCATATAGACTTATATTGTCTTGACAATTTAAGACAATGTATTCTGTATCAACCACTTTTAATTCCTATATACTTTTGCACCGTCAATCCTTTCCCGAGGTTTGGCGGTGCTTCGCTTTTATAAGCCATCGGAGGTGGGGCATCAGGGAACATGCAGATGGTCATTGTAAATTCCTAAACAAAAGATTTTATGATTACCATAGAAGTCTGGTCGATATGGGAGCGAACGTGAAACTGGAGGTAACTCCCACAGACCTAAAGATGTTTGCCGAATCAATCATCCAGCGTACTATTGTGGCGCAGCAGGAAGAACAGAATGCTGCGATGCAGCGTGAAGCGGAAGAGACATACCTGAATACAAAACAAGTCCGCGAGTTGCTGAACGTATGCGAAGGCACGCTCAACCTATGGGCGAAGCGTGGCTACCTCGTTCCCGTCAAAGTCGGCAACAAGAACATGTATGCCAAATCCGACATCCACAGGGTACAGACCGGAGGCAAGTCGGAAAGTGTGACATCCTATTGCAAACGAAAGGAGAAGTGATTATGGGTATCAGACAACTGGATATATGCAACAGGGTGATGGCACAGGCGCAGGGCATTGCGGAATCGGATTTCCCGATTGACGCTTTCCCTACCAAAGTACAGTCCGTCATCCTTGGCATGGTGCGACATGAGAACTTCAAGGTGGAGTATCTTGCCACAGCCATGCTGTCGGCTACTGCTTCCGCGTTGGGTAACACTTACAATATCCGTGTAAAAGGACATTGGACAACCAACGCTGCCCTTTATATCATCATGGTGGGGCGGCCGGGACTCGGCAAGACACCGCCGCTTGAAGCCGTATTCCGTCCGCTCCGCAAAAGGGATTGCCGGGCACTGGAGAAATTCAAGGCTGAAATGGCCGCCTATCAGAATACAATGAAAGAGAGCAAGGGCAACAACGATATGGACAGGCCTGTATTGAGAAGAACCATCGTGTCCGATTTCACGCCGGAAGCCTGATGCTTGCCCATCACAACTGTCCCCGTGGCATAACCATACTTGCGGATGAGATTATGGCATGTTCAATTCAGCCAACCGCTACAACAACGGGCAGTTGATAGAGCAGCTTCTGTCCGCATGGAGCAATAGTGCCATAGATGTGACCCGTGTCAGCAATCCCATTCCCATACACATTGAGAATCCGTGCATCAACATGGTCGGCACGACACAGACCAGGCGTGTGCATGAGCTCCTCAAAAAGGGATACGAGGATAACGGGCTGCTTGACCGCATCCTGTTCGTGATGCCCAAGTCGTATCTGGTGCCACGGTGGACGGAAAGCGAAGAGGAGGATACCGGGAGTAATCCGGCATCTGCATGGAGGACATGGGAGGCAATCATGGAAAAGATATTCGCCCTTGACTATGAAGTGAATGATGAAGGGAATATCCCTCATCTGATAGGCATGGAAGCGGAAGCGAAAAGGGTTTTCTTCAACTGGCACAACAATACGATCGAACGCATCAATTCCATCAGGGACGAAGCCCTTGTGGAATCGCGCCCCATGAAAAGTCCGGTACAGGTGGCGCGTCTGGCACTGGTTCTCCAAGTCCTGTTTTATGCATGCGGCGAGAGTCATCTGCAATTCGTGACAACGACCGCCATCGAAGGTGCTATCCGGCTGAATGACTATTTCGAAGCTTCTTATAAACGCATACGCGAATATGTGGCAAACGATGCCTGTGACGAGCCGTCGCTGGAATTGCTCGCCCTACTTAAAGATACATTTACCACAGCCGAAGCCCTTGATGCCGGAAGACAACTTATGGTAACGGAGCGCACGGTGATGAACTATCTTAAAGAACTTGCAAAAAACAGGCTCATCCACAAGATCAGGCAGGGAGTCTACGATAAAGTATCATATACCCCCATGAAACAGACAGAGGATGAAAACTGCAATGTGTAACCCCCGTTTGCAGCTTTCAGGATGTTCAGTTTTTCAGTTTCGGGATGGAGCATACCGTCAGCTCCTGCAAAACTGAAAGGACTGAAGACTGAAATTACTGCAAATCAATTTCAGAAATTATCATGGACAACTATAGATTTCATCTTGAAAAGTATTATCGGGGCAGCAAGAAGGCATGTCCCGAATGCAGGCGCAAGGCTTGTTTCACCCGTTATATCGACGAGTCGGGAGAGATTGACTTCCCTTCCCATGTCGGCAAATGCGACCACGAGCACAGTTGCGGCTACCATTACACACCAAAGGACTTCTTTCGGGAACATCCTGATGAATCGGAACAATTCAGGCGGGAGTGGAAACCGCAAGCCGTAACTCCAACAGAGCCAGTCAGTCCTCCGTCTTTTATGGATTCGGCAGTCATGCAGCGTTCCCTGTCACACTATGACATCAACCCGTTGTGCACATTCCTGTCCGACACGATTGGCAGAAGCAATGCTGAAAGGCTCTTCAAACTTTACCAGGTCGGGACTTCCAAAAAATGGAACGGTTCAGCTGTATTCTGGCAGGTGGATTCCAACGGACAGGTACATGCAGGTAAGATTATGGGATATGACGCCAAGACCGGGCATCGGCTGAAAGTTCCTCATCGCACGTGTGCTGGGTGCATACCGAGTTGCGTCTGTCCGGCTTCAACCTATGCCAGTGTTTCTTTGGCGAACATCTTCTTGTCCGCTACTCCGACAAGACAGTTTTCATCGTGGAAAGCGAGAAGACGGCACTCATCGCAGCCCACTTCATGCCGGACGGCTTGTGGCTGGCGACTGGAGGAAAGAACGGCTGTTTCAACGAAAAGGCCGTTCGTGTACTGGCGCATCGGGATGTGGTACTGATGCCAGACCTTGGTGCAACGGAGCAGTGGAAGCAGAAGACTTCCATGCTTGCTAATGTCTGCCGGTCCGTATCGGTCAGTACGGTACTGGAAGATATGGCAACCGATGAACAACGTGCCCGAGGATTGGACATTGCGGACTTCCTTCTGATGGAGGACACCCCTCAGATGATACTTCAACGGATGATTAACCGGAACCCCGTCTTGCAGACATTGATTGACGAACTCGGGTTGGAACTGGTGGATGCAGAACAGATATGATAATTGGATGGATTGGACAGCTCGCTGTCCTTGAAAAAGGGTTTGTAAAATCCCGTAGCTTATTAGGGCATTTTCCCTGCAATCACTCTACGAGTGGCAGTCAAAAAGTCCATAAGCGGAGGGATGCCCTCTCGACACCCAGTTTTGTCTGTGGCACAAATGACGGGATTTTACAAACCTATAATCAAAGTTATAACAGCATAAACGAAATAGAAATGAGTAATACACAATATGCAGTATGTCACCTGCAACGTGGCAGCGGTAATGACTCCGGCATGTCATGCCATATAGAAAGAAAGGATGCCAAAGGCAAGGTATATGTTCCGACCAATGCCGATGCGAACCGGACATCACAGAACCGGGAACTGCTTACGTTTCCAAATGGAGTAGCCAATCGCACGGAAGCAATCCAATACCGTATCGACACTGCTGGACTGCACCGCAAAGTGGCCAAGAACCAGACAAAAGCCATCCGCATTATTCTGACCGGAACACATGAACAGATGATGAAGATTGCCCTAAAAGGGAAACTGGGAAATTGGATAGATGCCAACCTGAAATGGCTTCGGGAGACCTTCGGCAGTGAAAATCTTGTTTCATGTGTACTGCACATGGATGAGAAGACCCCACACCTGCACGCCACAGTCGTGCCCATTGTAACCGGAGAGCGTATCCGCAGGAAGCGGGAGGGCGAAAAGAAATATGAAACGAAGTCCGGACCCCGTTTGTCGGCGGACGATGTGATGCGTCGTACCAAATTACATGAATACCAGAACAACTATGCCAAGGCCATGAAACCGTTTGGGTTACAGCGTGGAATTGTCGGCTCTACCGCCAAGCATCAGGCGAACTCGGAATACTACAAGCAACAGATGAATAGGTATGAGGAAGACATTGCCAAATTACAGGCTGATATTGAGCAAGCAAAAGAAGGTAGAAGTACAGTCCTGTCATGGTTTGGTAAAGGTGATTTGGCAAAAGCTAAGAAAGAACTTGCGAATAAGGACGAGCAGATTGCCAAACTCAAAAATCAGATTAAAATACTCATGGCAGAAAAGTCCCAGTTACAAGAAAAACATAAAGCGGATATAGAACAATTACGGAATGGTTATCAAAAAGAGATTGACAAGGCCATTCATAGGCAGAAACGGCAGAACGGCAGTCCAAAGAAAAGGATTCTGTTATAAATAGGCAAAATCAACGCATAGACCAACTTGACCGTAAAGCAAATCCTCACAGATACCAACTCTCATCAGGAGCGGAACTTGTACATTACAACATTCCAAATATGAGGAATCCGTCCATCCATATTTGGACGAGAGTTGGCAATGAGGAATATGATACAAGGACTTATATAGAATATTTCAGTGATATATGGGAACGGTTTAGCAAGGACGAAGCTACCGTTTACGAGCTCATCAATGAAGTATTTGAGCCACAGGAACAGGTCAATGAAGCACAAGCTAATCTTCTTGGAGCAGCCTTTGAACTTGTAGCAGGTGGTCAGGCACAAGTACATGTCGGAACAGGTTCCGGTGGCTCGTCTTCTGAACTTCCTTGGAATGATAAAGATAAATACTCCAATAAACAAACAACCACAAGACGATGATCAAAAAAACAGGTAAGGTATGGAGTTTTATAAAAAGTAGTACCTACGAGAACATCAATTTGTATAAAAAGCAGGCTAGTATCGAAAAATAATATCTCTAAAACCTTTGTTCTTCAAAATAAAAGAGGTATCATATACCTAAAAATGGTATATGGCTACATCCGCGTTTCCACCGACAAGCAGACGGTGGAAAACCAACGTTTTGAGATAGAGCGTTTCTGCAAAAAAGAAGGATTGACGATAGATGGCTGGATAGAAGAAACTATCTCTGGTACAAAGAACTATTCTAAACGGCACTCGGCAAGCTTCTAAACCGAATTGTCAAAGATGATTTGATAATCTGTACAGAGTTATCTCGTCTTGGACGCAACCTCTTTATGATTATGGAAATACTCAATATCTGTATGACAAAAGAGAGTCGCGTTTGGACGATTAAAGATAATTACCGTCTTGGCGATGACATTCAAAGCAAAGTACTTGCTTTTGCTTTCGGGCTATCCGCAGAAATAGAACGTAACTTGATTTCTCAGCGGACAAAAGAAGCCCTTGCTCGGTTAAAAAAGGAAGGACATCAAGTCGGTAGAGGTCAAGGTCAACGCAATAAGCAGTTGAACGCAAAATGTGTGGCAAAGCACAAATACATAGAGGGTCAAATGACAAAAGGGATAAGCGTTCCGCAGATAGCTAAGAAATTGAAAATTGCAAGGGGTACACTATATCGATATTTGGCATATACCGGATTGAGAACTCCAACAAAATCAAGGAATGGCAGATGGGAGCGTGGTATCTATTAACCGTCCGTTTTTTGAAGACAGACCCGAAAGCTCGTTACCAAGGTTATACGTTCTACTTTAGGGAGGGATTTAGATGGTCTGCAATTAACGGTACGAGAAGTACCAACGATTTAAAATTCTGCTATAAAAGCAAAAGTGTAAATGATGTACAAGGAATGTCTCTTTGTTGTGCAACTGAAGCTATTACATCCCAATATATTACGGCTATCTGTAATGCGGATTTTATTAGTAAATATACTGAAGGATTTGTCAATTCTACAGTCATATTCCAAATAAATGACTGTAGGCAAATACCAATAATCATACCCACTAATGAAGAATTAAAAGAATTTGAAAATCTCTTTGAAGAGGCTAAAATGATAATGTTGAAATGGGATGAAAGTTCTATGATAAAACTCAAAGAATTAAAAGAATGTTTGAATAAAGCAGTTCTTCAACTTTATCGTCTTAGATGAAAGAGGGATTTTGTTGGAATAACCTTTTGAATCCCAATGCACGATTATTGAAAGTAAAATTAAAGGGCGAATCTGTAAATGACGTAGGTTCTATGTCGCTATACACTACCAATATTCTTTCAAACAAGTATATTGTTGCATTGCTTAATTCTAATATATTATTTGATTATTACCGAGAGTTCATAAACTGCTCCGTTAACGTACAAATAAATGATATTAAGCAACTTCCAATAATTATTCCAACGAAAAGTCTTGCTTCTTCGATAGAACTTTGGGCAGATAAGGCGATTAAAAAGAAACAAGAATCTGCAAATGAAAATTTGGAACCTATTGAAGTGGAGATAGAGGATTTAATAAAAATCCTCTACTCCATATAATGAACGAACCAATCTATCAAGTTCATACTGCTTTTCTCCCATAAGGAAATTATCCGTGGTTGTAACTTTCTTGAGGCTGATGCAACCAGTAACTAATTTTTGCAATGACTCAAATGTTTCCTTTTGGGGGATTATTATTGGGAGTTGTCTAGCATCATTTATCTGAAAATGAGAAGTGTTGTTGATGAAATTGTCAACATATAGGCTAATAAATTCAGAATTTATTAGGGCTACATAGTACCAATCAGGAAGGTTTGTCATTGTGAATAGGCTCATACTCAAAACATCAAAAACGCCATTTGCTTTAATTCTGGCTTTAAGGTATGTAGAGTTGACATCTATCCAACAAAAACCCTCCCTAAAATAGAATTGAGGGTTACGAACAACGGGCATACCTTCCCCTTTCTTGCCAGAATTAGTCTTCAAAAAACGGACATTCTCCTTAGACCACGCAATAGCGAATGGAGTTTCAAGATACCATCGATTTCCGTCTTTATCTCCTTTATCATAAGGCACATAGTATGGTTTGGTTGTTTCTATACCGTTCTCTTTTTCGTCATCCGTCAAAGAATCCACATTTGCTATTTCGCAATCATCCACAATCTTGTAAAGATAACCTTGACCAAAAATGTCACGACCATACTGTTCTTTGAGAGAGTCGAAGAGTCCTGCGATTTCAGCTTCTGACAGTGATTGCAAAAAAGCTGCATACGATGGGTAACGGTACATTTCAGCGGTAATAGCTTTCGGGGTACGAGCCAAGAAATCTGCCAGTTTCTTAGGACGGGACATGCGGATGTTGTCTGCCCATTTAGTAGTGCTTCTTACAGCAATGTATTTACCGTTATTGGCGGTTGCCAAGCCCTGTCCTCCCTCGGTCAAGCACCCAAGAAGTGCAACATCACCGGGTTTCAGACTCGCCCGATATTCTTCAAGTTCGCGTTTGTTCTTTTCAATGTCACGTGAAGTCTTAATCTTGTCCCACCACTTATCATATAGAGCTTTTACCTTTTCACCGTAAAGCTCATAGATACGCATATTCAACGCGGACGGTTTGAATATTACGCTATTTTGAGTATTGAGATATACCGATTGAGCTACAATCAGACATTCGGGCTGTGATAAATTCTTACGACCGTCCATAAAGCGCACGAGATTGTCTGCGGCAGGCTTATTCTTAACAGCGAGGTAATGCAAGTGTCAACCATCACCGCTTCAAATGGATTGGCTGTATCGAACACGTAATTAAGTGTATTGGCAAGCAGTAAATCTCTTAAACTGCGCTTGGTTTGAGTTGTCCAAAATGTCTTTGGAGTAATGTATGTAATACATCCGCCCTTACAAAGCAAGGAAAAGCCTTTGAAAAAGAACAGGTTGTATGTGTCATCAGAGAAACCAAATTCCGCCTCGAATAATTTCTTATCGGCAGTAGAAACCCCTTTTGTAGAAATATAAGGTGGATTGGCGATAAGAATGTCGAAGCCCTCTTTGACACCGAACATCCATTCTGGATCAAAGAAAGGAGCGAAAGAATTTTGATCAAACATATCCCACTGAGCAAGCTGTGCTGCTTGCTCATTACCGATACAGTCTTTGTCAAGTAAGAGGTCGGCTATTTCCTGACGCAAGCGAACCACTTCTTTGCGCCATTTTCCTTTGTCGCAGGTCGGCGAGCACTGAAAATCTTATGCTTGGCAATTTTCAGTTGACTATCTTTTTGCTTTATTTCTTCGGAGTCAAAAAGAGTTGCCTCCGTCTTTTTCAAACCGAGAAGCGAATTTGCAGCAACAAACTTAGCTTCCAAGTTAGGGAGCGGTCGAATGCCAAAGTTATCAGCCGGATTATCATTTCGCTTTTGGTCAATGACGAGCGAAATAAAGAAACGGAGCTTTGAAATTTGAATTGCAATTGGCTGAATATCTACACCATAAATGCAATTTTCGATGAGGTGAAGTTTACGGGCATAGTCCGGGTAGTTTACATTCTCATCGAAAGCTCTCTCAATATCAGCGACTGCTTCTCGTCTTTCTTCGGCGGTCGAAGTGAGGTATGCTTCGGAAGTTTCATCAATGGCAAATTGCAGGAGCATATTCTTCCAACGACTATTATCTGGATCAATCTGTTTGAGGATATGTACCATTTGCTGGAGCACACCCACGGGGAATGCGCCCGAACCGCAAGCCGGGTCGAGAATCCTGCAGTTGTAGAGCGACTGCATAATCGCCAACTTCTGCTGTTCGGTGAGCACGGTCTCACTGTCGGCATAGGCAAGCAACTTACGATATTCGTCCTCCAGTTCATCACCAACCGTGCGTTTGAGGTGAGCGACAAGACTTTCATCGACCATATACTGCACGATCTCGCGCGGAGTATAGAAAGAACCCGTCTGTTTTCGGGCGGTTTGCTGGGTTTCCGGGTTGTAAGATGCTAATAAGTTCTCAAACACCTTACCGAGCAATTCCGGGTCAAGCGACACATCCTTATCAAACGGCATATTCTCCTCCACTGTGAAATTGTAGCGTTTGAGAATGTCGATGATACCACGAGCTGACACTTTCTTTTTGTTGGCATCGCATAGAACTCAGATAAGTCGATATTTTTACCTGCTTCCTCACCAAAGAAAAGGTAATCTGGCACAATCAGTTGTGCCATAGACTCCTTACGTTCGCTGAAACCATCGTAGTACATTCCCGTGCGTTTTTCGTCCAAGCAGTCGAAAAGTCCACCATTGAGGAACGGTACTGTCTCGTTGGCAAGACGCAAGAATTCGTCAGGATCGTTAAACTCATCACGGTAGCGCATCAATTTATTATCATCAAACTGCGAACGGTTGTCCTTGAATCGGCGTTCTGTCAATTCTGTACTGCCATCCTTGGTAATAGGACAGTTAAGCATTGCAAAGAAAAGGTTTTACAGGATAGCGCGGTAATAAACGCTGGCTTCTGATTTGCCGAAAAGGTTGTCAATTTGATGCGGATTGAAGCCCTTGATAAGGTGGTTGGCAATATACTCTTGGTCGAAGAACTGCCATGGAATGAGTTTACGCTCTTTCAAGAACCACACAAAAATTAGACGAGTGATAAGGCGGATTGCTCCTTCATGGTTGTGCAGTTTATCATCAGTACGCTTGGTAATGTCGTTAGGAAAAGAGATAACCTTAATAGCCCAAGCATACCAGTCGGACAGCTCTTGATAGAAAGCCTTGGTAAGAACTTCTACCGAGAAACGATCAAAGAGGTCTTTAACATCCTTGACCCTGCCCAGTTCGTTTAGGTATTTATTGGGTGTGTAGCAAGCAATGCCCTTGCCAAGGTAGTAAGAATAGCGACGAGGGTTGGAATAAGTACGAGTAACGTTACTATCATTTTCTCCGATAGAAAGTTGGATTTCAATCAGCGAGAAGCGGTAATTGTTTGCATCATCTTCAGGAACAAATATCACCAAAGCACGGGATTGCTTCTCTCCGGCAAGCATACGAAACGCATCTTTCGATAAACCCACACGGGCATCGTGACGCGAGGTGTGCTTGATTTCATAGACCACAAGGTCAAGCGTTTTCGACTTGCCTAAACAAGTGGCAGCAGACGCATAGTTCATATGTGCCCAAAATGGTACATTACTTTCTCCCTGTTCGAAATCATCGGGAAGAAAATCACGGCGGAGGTAATTGACAAAGTCCGCACGGCTATATGCTTTACTAAATCTATCATCATTGCAGTTCTTCAGATATGATTAATGTTTCGTCACCCTCGCCGACTTTGGCTTGCACTTCGAGCAAGCGCATAAGATAGTCGGCAGGTATCTCTTTGAATAATTTTTGAATCTCAGACGGTTTCACCTGATTGATGAAACGCACTTCGTAGCCCGACAATGCTTCCGCATCGAGAGCCGCCAAAAGGTCAGAATAGTAATCTTCAGGCAACTTAACTTTTATGGCATTGATTTTTTGAATCGCTTCAAAATGTTCTTGTCATTGCGGTTCTTTGTATCGCTACGGAACAGCGAAAGTTTCACCCGCTGATACAATCGGTCGAAGTCTTCGGTGGTGGCAAACGGCTTTTCTTCGGGTGCGGCTTCAAAGAGCTGTAAGGCTTCTTCGGCAGAGAGCATTATCGGCTCGCGGTCGCCATCGGAAATTTTGAATACAAAGTCTTCACCTTTCTTTCCGAAAAGAATAACACCACCTAACGGTTTCTCCACGATGCGACCCGTCCGGGCGCGGTGCGGTATCTGTAAAGCCTCTTTGTATTCGTCTGTTCCTTAACCGATTCTAAGAAACTGCGATACGGGGTGTCCCATGATTCCGTTTCGGAATGCTCGATTTCCGCACGGTAACGGTCGCGGAAGAAAGCGGTACATTCTTCATCGGAAGTCAATGCCTTTGTATCTTCACCCATAATGCATGAATCATTGCCATTTTCAAGGTGGATATTTCCTTGGCACGGATTTCTGTTTCGCCTACCTCCGTGGGGAAGTAGTTGTAGATATAAAGGTTGTCGAACACCTTTTTATTGATACGGTTGATACGCCCGATACGCTGGATTACCCTTGTGGGGTTGTACGGTATATCATAGTTGAAAATAGCTCCAGCACGGTGCAAGTTGTAACCCTCGGAAATGGCATCGGTGGCAACCAATACCTTGTAATCATCGGCTTGCGTTCCTTGCTTCACACTTGCGTCAAAGTTATTGCGAATGGTTTGGCGCATAGAGGGAGTAGCATCTGCCGAAGTATATTTAAGCGCAGGCAGTCCTGCTTCTTTCAGAGCTGCGCCAAGATAGTTGACTGTGTCGGCAAACTCGCTAAACACAACCAATTTACGGTTAGGCTCTTTGGTGAGTTTATTACGAACAAGACGGATGAACGATTCAAGTTTCGGGTCGAACTTGATTACATCTTCCTCTCCGAACCATTCCAAATAGATAGATTCCAACAGTGCGATGTCGGCTTTCACGTCATTGATAAACTCGTCATTGACAAACTTCATATCAATAACAAAGAAACCTTTGCCTGAATATTTTTCAAACGTATCTTCTATCTCCTCCATGCCGTCATCGGTGCTTTCGTAGAAATCATCCACATCGGGCATACCTCCTTTTTTCCAAACGGGTATCTTCCCAGTACGCTCAATCCAATCAAGCACATTACGAGAAGAATTTATCATAAAGCAAGCGAAGATTTGAAAGCTGCAACCGAACTTTCGAAGCGACGTACCAACAAACGGCGCATAAATTTAGCCACGTTCGCTTGACGACCGATAAGCATGTTTACATCGTCAAGTCCCGTTTGGCGTTCTATATCCTTGGCTAATGCCTCGCGTTTGTCTTCGGGAACATACAGCACCGGCTTGTAACGAGCCGCCTGAAAACGGTAAACACCATCGTCAGAATCTTCTTCGTTTGATTTCGTTCCGTAAATGAAGTTAAGCGTGCGCAGATACAAGTTTTTCAACTCTTTGAGATCGTAAGTCAATTCAATAGGGTCTTGTGGAATAACCACCTCTATCTTTTGCTTTTTGAGGTCTTCCTTGTAGGTGTCAATCTGCTGAAGGTCGATGCGAGAACGACGGATAACCAAAGGTCCGATAATTGAACGAATGGTACGGGCTATCTTGGCGGTTTCGTTCTTCACATCCTGCTTGGAGAGTTTGCCTTGTCGTTGCAGTTCGCGCAGTTCCTTGTATTGGCTGATAAGGTCGCGGAACTCGATACTAAGATTTTCCACTGTTTTAAGTGTGGACTTTGTAGGTATCTGAAAGAGTTTCAACATAGAATAGATGTCGGCAGGGTCATTGTTGAACGGGGTAGCCGTTAACAACACCACTTTATTGCCTTGGCAAAGATTGTGCAGCATAGCGTAATCTTCCGTATATTCATTGCGGTAACGGTGCGCCTCGTCTACGATAATAAGAAATTGTTCATCAGGCCTCTTCAAACCATTGTAATGAACCAAGGCTTCCGATATTTTGCCACCGCTAAACACAGTACCCGTAAAACCGAACTCGTCCTTATAAGCGTCCCAACCCGACTTCAAGTGTGGGGGCGACACTACAATGGTACGCAAACGGAGATTGTGAGCAATGGTAGAGGCGATGATACTCTTGCCCAAGCCCACTACGTCAGCCACAATCGTTCCGTTGTGTGTTTCGATAGACTTCAATGCAAGTTGGATGGCATCAGTTTGGTATTTCAGGTTAAAGAACTTACCATCGGTAATGTCGAAAGGTGTACGCACATTAGTCTTGGACGGAATGTCAAAATACTCGTTGAGCACTCGTAGATAAAGTTTATACGGTTGAAATAGTCGGTCAATCCATATTTGACTTTCGACCTTTTCTTTCCAACGGTCAACGGTATTTTCGTCCACAATAGGAATAGCATTTGCCCAAAGCTCATCAAAGATTTGTTTTCCTTCCGTATATTTACCTTTGTCTGTAAACCGAACATTGATTTCCGTTCTGCCTTGCAACCCTTGATAGGAAAGGTTGCTTGACCCCGTAATCACATCACCGGGCTGTTCTCCATTCTCGTTGTTACTGTCGTTATAGGCAAAGAGGTACATTTTTGCATGGCACGGGTCTTCTGTCTTGCGTATCTCCAATGTACCGTCATAAATCTTACGCTGGAATTGGCGAAATATTTTGATGGTTTCGTCTGTATCGGTATTGTCGGTTTCATTGATGAGCCTTACCAAGTTATTGAAGTATTCTTCCCGAACTTTGCTACGAATGCGCTGCCACTCTACCAATCTTCAACCTCACGAACTCGGTTTGAAATCCGGGTGTCAATGTCAAGTCCGACCAAAATACGGAGATACTTGTCAGCGAGCTTGTCTGCAAGATGGGCATACCCCGAAAAATAGAAATAGCCCACAAGAATATCCACGGCATCTGACTTGGGCAAAATACCCGTGATAATGTCGGAAAGCAGACGGTCCCGATTGGTTATGAAACTATGTGCCATATTGAATAATGTTTTGTATTCTTTATCAATCTAAAATATTAACGATAGTTCGGGATAGGTTCGTTTATATCAAAAAGAATGTCCGCCATACCGTCAACGATTATTTTCCCATTCCAATGTCCTAAATCTGTTCTGCAACTCACTCAATCGTTCCATAATCTCATCGAAAGAAGGTGCATTGGCATAGATGAAGCCGATTTGCATCTGCTTATAGTCGTCACGCAAAACATCTTCGATGCTTTCAGGAGGTAGAAACGATATTGTGTGTGGAAGATGACTCGTATAGTCCAATCCACTCCATGCCGTGAACTTTTTACGATGAGTCACAATGTCCTCGTATAATTGTACATCCTGCATTGCTTCCATCGCAAACGATTTATCCATCATCTTTACAATGTCATACATGTGTCGTGTGATACGTTCGATATGCGTACAGCCATTGGGACGGTTAAACTCTTCATGCAAAAGAAAAACCTTTTCCAAGAATGTTCGTCCTGGCACTACGGTAGGAACAGTGAATATAGGTAATGAGAACTCTTCACCTGGATAAGCCTCTTCTACCATAGAACGCATTTTCACATCTTCTGACGGTTCCATGAGTGAACGACAACTTATCTCAACTTTGACTCGCTCGGGTATATATTGCATTTTCGTTTGCAGCACTGAATTATACTCGACAAACAGGACTACAGGGTCAAGGTCACTGACAGATGTCTCCGGAACTATGACCTTACAGCTCTCTGATAGCTCAAACTCTTTTATTCTGTTCTCAACATCGAGCGCAAAAGAGCCATCTATGAACTTCTTGGAGTCTTTCCGCAACTTAGTCCGTTGACTTTTAGTCTCAATATTTGTAAAGCCGAAATATTGGGGATCTATTGCAAGGTCAATATCTTCCGAAAAACGTTCTATCAATCCCCAACCTTTGCTAAGGCTTGTTCCTCCCTTGAAAACAAAAGCTGCTGCATACGGCAAAAGAAAATATGGCACGTAACACCATACTGACCCAATAGTCCTTTTCTACGGCATTGTCCACAATCCCTTTATCTTCGGCTACATTAGCCAAAATGGTAAGTTGTTCTTCTTTTGTAAGCTTAGTAAAATTCATAATGCAAGTCTTTGTTTAATCCATTGCGGGGCAATGCTGTAATCGTATTTGATTTCATCAGGACTACCATATTTTTCAATGGCTTGTTTTATGATTGCAACCTGTTCATCTGTCACGTTATCTTTCCCTAACTCTTTCATGGCAGCGACTATAAGTGGGAACAAGTCCGTCTTATAGGCAAAATTGCGGGGTACGCTGCGCTTGAATATGATTTTACGGTTTCCGATAGTAAGTTCCCTTGCAGCGGCATCTGTCAAATAGACCGCATTCATCGTAACCTGTGTGGAAAGTCCTAATTTGTTCAATGCAGTCAATCCGCTGGGAATAATGCGTGCTTTATCCTTCTCAGCAACAGCATAAGCGATTTCCTCTATAGAGGGTCGAAGTATTCCGAACTTATTTCGTGACGGATATAAATATATGCCTTGCGAGAGGCGTATAAGAACACCTTCCTTTTCTAATCTGGAAAGGGCACGAGTAACCAACCCGTCATTATTTAGATAGGCAAAATCCTGAACCATATAGAGTTTGTTTGGCCCATTGCTTTCAATAGTATTGCGTATCTCTTTTGTTAGTATTACTCCCATGATCATTAATAATCTGAATGCAAAGGTACAATATTCCCTCCAACTCAGCAATAAAATGTCCGAAAATCTTAAAGAAAATCGGACTTTAATAAGAATGTTTGCGATTAGATTGCTGTTTAGTTTAAGAGTAAAATATTGATAACAACAAGCTATTGTAGCTTGAGATTAATTTGGGAAAACCAACAAGAAGTGGGAACTTACGGTATCAAATAAAGATACAGATGGTATATATTTAGTTATATATCAGATTGATATAAACTACACTTCAGCTCAAGCGTGGAACTTAGGAGTAGACTTCGGTGTCCTTGATAACCGTATCAGTGGATCTATAGACCTTTATAAACGCACGACAAAAGATATGCTATGGAACTATCAAGTAGCCACTCCTCCTTATTTATATCAGGAAATCCTCGCAAACGCAGGAACTATGCAAAATAAAGGACTAGAGATACACCTCAGTGCAATCCCAGTACAAACAAAAGAATTCTCATGGACAACTAGCTTTAATTATTCGACTAACAAAAATAAGTTGGTTGCCTTATCCAACGAGGAATTCCAATTAAAATCCGGTTATATAGAAGATGGCTGGACTGGCGAACCTATCCAACAATATACCCATCGAATATTTGAAGGGGGTGAGGTTGGTAATTTCTACGGTTTTAAAACTATTGATATAGATAGCGAAGGACGTTGGATTATTGAAGATAAAAACGGTAATCCAAAACCGATCTCAGAGCAACAAGCAGAAGATAAAAAAATTATTGGAAATGGCCTGCCCAAACACCTATTAAGCTGGGATAACAGTTTTACCTTTCAAAAATTTCGAACTTAGGTATAACTAATGCGAGGTGCATTCGACTATGACATCCTCAACTACCCCCCGCATGTTTTATGAATGTCCTGTAAACTTGACCCGGGGAAATTTGCTTGCCACAGCTTATGAACCGAAGTACGGAAAGACTGTACTAAACGACCAACAGGAACTTCAATATGTTAGCTATTTCATCGAAAGAGGAAACTTTTGGAAAATTGATAATATCACCATTGGTTATACCTTAAAACTTAAGAATGATTATTTAAAAAGGATACGTATATACGCAACCGGTAATAACCTATTCACATTTACAGGATACAGTGGATTAGACCCTGAGGTTAATACGCAAGGACTTAATCCCGGATGTGATGAATTAGGCCGTTACCCTTCTACACGTTCCTTTACTTTAGGCGCAATGTTTACTTTTTAAAATAAATAAACTCATGAATACAATTAAAAAACATATAAATATCTTATTATTAGGTTGCTGTTCATTGAACTTTATTTCCTGCACAGACCTAACCGAAGAAATCTTCTCTGACATTACTGAAGATAGTTATAAATATGAAGCTGGAGACGCAACTAAAGTGGTTGGTGCCGCTTATACAATCTTCAAGATTGGGGATATTGCGGTTCCGGACAAGCTCCAATGCTGAGTCAAGAAATATGTACCGATGCCGCAGTGTTCCCCGCTAATGGTTCCGGTTGGGATGATGGAGGTGTATTTCGTAGAATGCATCAACATTCATGGAACTCCGAACAATTACAAGTGAATCGTTTATGGGAAGTTTGCTATTCCGGAATTATCTTGGCAAACCGGGCTATCAGCATTATCAACCAAGATGATTTTCCTTTTGCCGCTAATGAAAACAAGGTGCCATGATCGCTGAATCTCGAGCATTACGTGCTTTCTATTACTGGTACATCATGGATAATTTCGGAGATGCTCCTTTAGTAACGGAACCCACCTCAGAATTACCTGTAAAAACATCCCGGAAGGATCTTTATGATTTTATAGTCAAAGAACTAAAAGAGTCTTTCAGCGATCTCCCAACAGAGAAAAATGAATCTAATTATGGAAGATTCACATTATGGGGAGCTAAAGCCCTCCTCGCTAACGTATATTTGAACGCAGAAGTATATACAGGTGATCCCCAATGGAATGCTTGTATTCAAGAGTGTGATGATATTATTAATTCAGGAAAATACAGTTTAGACATTAATTATAGCGATCCATTTAAGGCACACAATGAAAACTCATTAGAAAATATATTAGTCATTCCTTATGATGAAATATTTGCCACTGGATTTAACTATCATTTAGCCGCCTTACACGGAGCAAACCAAAAAACGTATGATCTAGTTGGAAGCCCTTGGGGAGCTGGGGCCTATAAAGGAATACCTCAATTCATCGACACCTATGATCCAGATGACGAACGTTTAAATGCGACTTGGCTAGGAGGTCCCCAATACGCATCTGACCGGACACCTCTCACAGGCTCTTATGACTTAATGGGACAACCGCTTATCTTCGTCAACAAAATGCCCAACGGAATTTTCACTGGTGAGGCAGAAGGATATCGCTGGTTAAAATATGAGGTTGAGATGGGAGCCAGAAGTGAACTAAATAATGATTTGGTCTTATTCAGACTTACGCAAGTCCATATGATGAAAGCAGAATGCCTTTTACGTACTGGGAAAGCAGATCAAGCAGCGTCTATTGTAAGTATGGTCAGAAAAAGAGCTTTTAAAGAACATCCTGAAAAAGCAATTGTCTCAGGAGCGCAATTTACAAGAAAAAATCCTGTTACAAATACGGTACGGTAGAAAACTATGTATTAACTTCGCAAAATCAAGTTTATCCGGAAAAATTCGGACGTTTCTATGATGAACTAGGTTGGGAATTCGCTGGAGAATCTTATCGCCGGAGAGATATGATACGTTTCGGTCATTTCACAAAAGCTAAATGGTTATCTCATGAGCCGAATGGAGATTATAAAACGGTATTTCCCTTACCTCAAAAAGTAGTAGATACCAATCCGAATCTGGAACAAAATCCGAATTATCAATAATAACATAGAGGTATGTCTCTATATTGACATACCCTCCTTTAATCTCAATTTCTAAAGCTATATGAAGCAATACCTTTTACTCGCTGCGTCTGCCTTTCTTTTGCAAGGGTGCCAGACCTCTAAAGAAGATATAAAGGAACAGCCTTTGAAGATGATCGAGCAGATCGATTTTTCTCATGTGAAAATCAATGACAACTTTTGGTCACCCAGACTCAGCAAACATGTCTCGGCGACCTTGCCTGTCTGTATCGATCAAATAGAGAATCAAACCGGACGTATCCGTAATTTCGAGAATGCAGCGAAAGGGGAAGGAGAGCATTCCGGCATTTTCTTTGATGATTCCGATGTATATAAAGCGTTAGAAGGTATGGCTTATAGCCTGATCAACAATCCGGATCCCGAGTTGGAAAAGAAAGCGGACGAATGGATTGACAAATTCGCTGCCGCCCAACAACCGGATGGCTACATCAATACCTTCTATACACTCACCGGATTGGATAAACGGTGGACCAATATGGACAAGCATGAGATGTACTGCGCCGGACATATGATTGAGGCAGGAGTAGCGTATTATCAAGCTACCGGAAAGCGCAAGTTATTAGACGTATGTATACGCATGACAGATCATATGATGAGCCAATTCGGTCCGGGAAAAAGACATTGGGTACCGGGACACGAGGAAATAGAACTGGCGCTTGTCAAGCTTTATCAAACCACCCAAGAGCAGAAATATCTGGATTTCGCTTATTGGCTGCTGGAGGAACGTGGACACGGTCACGGCACTATGGGTGATGAAGGTAAATGGGACCCGGTTTACTATCAAGATATCGTTCCCGTCCGGCGACTTACCGATATCTCCGGGCATGCGGTACGATGTATGTATTTGTATTGCGGTATGGCCGATGTGGCTGCCTTGAAGAATGATACGGGATATATAGCCGCATAGATCGTCTATGGGATGATGTGGTACACCGCAATATGTATATCACCGGGGGAATCGGTTCATCCGGGATAACGAAGGGTTTACGGAGGATTACGATTTACCGAACCTAGATGCTTATTGCGAGACTTGCGCTTCTGTCGGAATGGTGCTTTGGAACCAACGTATGAACCAACTTACCGGAGACTCTAAATACATCGACATACTGGAACGTTCTTTATATAACGGTGCGCTTGCCGGTATCTCCTTGGGTGGAGACCGCTTCTTCTATGTCAACCCGCTGGAATCTAAGGGTGATCACCATAGACAAGAATGGTATGGTTGCGCTTGTTGCCCAAGTCAGCTTTCACGCTTCTTGCCTTCTATCGGAAATTATATCTACGCCTCCTCCGATGATGCGTTATGGGTAAATCTATATATCGGAAATACGGGGCAAATACGGATAGGAGAGACTGATATCCTATTAACACAAGAAACGGACTATCCGTGGGATGGATCGGTAAAACTAACAATTTCTACGTCTCAGCCTTTGGAGAAAGAGATACGCCTCCGCATTCCGAATTGGTGCAAAACCTATGATTTAAGTAATCAATGGTAAGAGAATAAACGTGTCTGAGAAAAAAGGCTATGCGGTAATCAAGGATTGGAAATCGCAAGATGTAATCGCTCTAGATATGGATATGCCCGTGGAAATTGTTGCGGCAGATCCGCATGTCAAGGAAAATTTCGGCAAACGGGCGATTCAACGAGGGCCACTTGTATACTGCATGGAAGAAATAGACAACCCGGAATATTTCGATCAAATCCAGTTGAGCCCAAGTACAACATTCCAGACAGCCTTCGTTTCCGATATATTGAATGGGATAAAAACAATTAAAACAAACGGTAGGGCACAATCTGCTACCTTCATTCCCTATTATGCGTGGGATAACCGTAAAGCAGGAAAAATGAGGGTATGGATCCCCTATAACGAATAACTAAAAAAGCATCAAAATGAAGTATTTATTAACGATAACATTATCAAGCCTAATCTCAATTACCTCCTTTTCTGCCACTTTGCCGGGAAATGAAGGTTCTATCAACATTAATTACCCGAACAATCGTTATCCATTAGCCTCTAAGCCTTATATAGAGTTGCCTATTGGGGATGTTAAACCTGCGGGTTGGCTAAAAATCCAAATGGAACGAATGTGTACGGGAATGACCGGCCATCTGGATTCTATCTATACGAAAGTAATGGGACCGCGTAATGGTTGGTTAGGCGGAGATGGAGACGTATGGGAGCGAGGCCCATACTGGATAGATGGCTTACTACCTTTGCTTACATCATGAATGATGAGGCCCTGATCCAAAAAGTAAAGCCTTGGGTTGAATGGACATTGGCCTCTCAAAAGCCTAACGGATATTTCGGGCCAGATACAGACAGAGACTATGAACGGCTTACAACGGGATAACGCACAAGATTGGTGGCCCAAAATGGTTATGCTCAAAGTTCTGCAACAATATTATTCCGCTACCAACGATCAAAGAGTTATCTCGTTCCTCACTAATTATTTCAAATACCAGCTTTCTGAACTACCTAAAAGTCCTCTGGGAAAATGGACTTTCTGGCTGAACAACGAGGAGGGATAATCTGATGGTCGTATATTGGCTTTATAATATCACGGGCGATCCTTTCCTTCTGGAGTTAGGAGAGTTAATCCATAAGCAAACCTTCAATTGGACCGACGTGTTCTTGAACCAAGATCATTTAGCCCGGCAAAACAGCCTGCATTGTGTAAATCTCGCCCAAGGATTCAAGGAACCTGTCATTTATTACCAACAGAGCCATAATCCTCAAAATCTGGAAGCGGTTAAGGAAGCTGTACGGAAAATGCGCCATACGATTGGTTTTCCTACAGGATTATGGGCGGGAGATGAACTTTTACGTTTCGGTAACCCGACACAAGGATCAGAACTCTGTACCGCTGTCGAGATGATGTTCTCTCTCGAGAAAATGTTAGAGATAACCGGAGATGTCCAGTGGGCTGATCATTTAGAGAAAGTCGCATACAATGTACTGCCAACGCAGATCAAGGATGACTTTTCCGCACGACAATATTATCAGCAAGTCAATCAAATAGCGATCACTTGCGAAGGACGTAACTTTGTCTCACCACACGAAGACACAGACATTATTTTCGGAGAATTGAGCGGTTATCCTTGTTGTACCTCCAATCTACATCAAGGCTGGCCTAAATTCACACGACATCTATGGTTTGCCACCGCCGATAATGGCATCGCTTCACTTATCTACGCACCATCGGAAGTGACTGCCCAAGTGGGAAACGACATCACGGTTAAAATCGCAGAGAAGACCGATTATCCCTTTGAAGAAAAGATCGATTTCAATTTATCGTTCCCTAGCAAGAAAGACAAGAAAGCCTTTTTCCCTTTTCACTTGCGTATTCCTGCTTGGTGTAATAATCCCGTGATTACGATAAATGGCGAGGCTGTCTCTATCGCAGCTCACTCTGGCGAAATCGTACGAATCAACCGGGAATGGAAAGATGGCGATCATATCCAGCTAGAGCTACCCATGCGTATATCCACAAGCAATTGGTATGACGATGCGGTTGTCATCGAACGAGGCCCATTATTGTATTCCCTAAAGATGGATGAGAAATGGGAACGCAAGGTTGATCAACGCCCGGAGTCTTCACATAAAGGAGAATGGTATTATGAGGTCACCTCTACTTCAGCATGGAATTATTCCCTGATTCGCAAATATCTGAAAGAAGAAGAACTAGAGAAAAATTTCGTCGTTAGAAAGGCAGAGAACATAGCCCCTTACCCATGGAACCTAGAGAATGCCCCTATCACGATCAAAACAAAGGGACGGATCTTACCTTCATGGAAAATGTTCAAAGGTTCCGCCGGCCCCGTAAATTTCTTCATGCAAGCCAACGAACCGATGGGTGATGAAGAGACGATCGAGTTAATCCCTTATGGCTGTACCACTTTACGTATAACCGAATTTCCGGTACGGTAAGAATAATGTGCCAATATGCCAATGCTTATTCTACACAAATAGTATCTGCATTGGCATATTCCCCCATTGGCACATTATTTCAATTCTTCTTCATCGTATAATCCTTCACCCCCAAGGAATCATACGCCTGCAAAAGCGCCTCGTCATTATCAGAGATCATTAACAACTTGTCGTTCTCCTTTAATTCCGTATTTCCTTTCGGGATGAAATAGCGGCCTTCCCGTTTCACCATTACCGCCAAGGTATGATCAGGTAAAGTCAGCTGCATCAATTTATTTCCATGGGATAATACCGCCGGGGTAATATCGATCTCGCTCATAGCGCTCTTGATCTCCTCGGGAAGCTCGATGCCAAACTCATCCTTTCGTTCCGGCTCATCCACCATATCCAGCCATTTTGCGGCTTGAGTAACCGTGGTTCCTTGAATCAGCAAAGAAAGAATCGTGATAAAGAATACGATATTAAAGAACATACCGGCATGCTCGATCCCGGCGATCATCGGGTAAGTAGCGAAAATAATAGGAACCGCCCCGCGTAATCCCACCCATGAGATATACAGTTTACCTTTGAAGGAGAAATTCTTATAAGGTATCAAGCAAAGGAACACGCTAATCGGACGGGCGATCAAGATCATAAAGACTCCCACCATAACACCTACACCCGTCACCGGTAATAACTCATGCGGGTTCACTAGCAAGCCTAACGTAAGGAACATCACGATCTGCCACAACCAAGCGAAACCGTCAAAGAACGTCCCCATACTTTTCTTGTGAACAATCTTAGCGTTACCAACCACCAAACCAGCGATATAAACCGCTAAATAGCCATTACCTTTACATAAGTCGTAGCGGCGAAGGTGAAGAAAGCCGTAGCCAATAAAAGGATCGGATACAAAGACTCGTTATCTATATCGATCTTATTGATAATCAACACAGCCAGTCTCCCCAATAAGAAACCGGCGATAGCTCCCACCGATAATTGAATGACCAAGGATAGCCCGGCCTCCCAAATATTCATACCTCCGCTTTGTATGTAAGCGATCAGAAGCAAGGTAAGCATATAAGCCATCGGGTCATTACTACCACTCTCCAGTTCCAAGGTAGGACGCAGACGCTCTTTCAAATAAACCCCTTTACTGCGCAAGATGGAGAAAACCGAGCTGAGTCCGTAGAGGACATGACCGCCGCCAGCAATAAAGATTCCGGGAAAGTCAACGTAACATATTTGCCAAATAAACCAAATAACCAATAGATAAACCGCCCGTGATAAAAGTCGTGGCCAGCACCCCGAGCGTAGCCAATACCACACCTTGCGAGGCGATAGGTTTGACCTCCGCAACTTCGTATCCATACCACCCGAGAACAAGATGATACTCAACGCCAACATGCCGATAAACTGGGCCACATTCGGATCGCTGAACTGGATGCCCAGACCATCGCTGCCAAACAACATTCCCACACCAAGGAACAACAACAAAGCGGGTAAGCCGAAACGATAACCGGCCTTACCGGCGAATATACTTAAAAACAGGATCACAGAAGCTATTAATAGCACTTGCTCAGGATTTTGAAACATACGCAAAACGGGTTTTATGATTAGTGATTTGATACTTTGTCACAAAGTTCGTAAACTTTTTGTAATTATAATCACACAAAAAGAAGAAATCCGGTCCCAAATTTACAGGAAGACCAGATTTATTCTTTCTATAGAAAAACAAATCTTTCTTACAAATTGTTCGAGAATTTTTCTATCTCGCATAGAATCATTACTTTTGGCAAACATACATATCCGCTTTATGAACAAAAAACATCTATTTACGCTGTTGTTCACATTACTCGTATGGACGAGCTGTAACAACCAACAACATTTTATTACCGACGCCGCTTACCGAGCTGAGGTCGAGAACGATTTCCAAGCGAAACAGGCCGCCCTGCCTAACGGAGACCTTTTCGCAGTATTTAACGATCAAATGACTCCCGAAGAGAGGGAGGCGTTAACCTTCATGTATGCCTATATGCCGATTGGAGACATCACGGACTATAGTGGCGATTTCTATTTGAAAAACATCCGTTCCTCTTTCCAAGCACGGAATGAGATGCCTTGGGGCGATAGCATCCCAGAGGATATCTTCCACCATTCGTATTGCCGGTACGAATCAACAATGAGAATCTGGATGAAAGCCGCATGGTTTTCTTTGATGAGTTGAAAGACCGGGTGAAGGGTCTCTCGTTGTACGATGCCGTACTGGAAGTGAATCACTGGTGTCATGAGAAGGTTATCTATACCCCTTCCGATGGGCGCACAAGTTCCCCTTTGGCATCCGTAAAGACCGCTTACGGTCGTTGCGGCGAGGAGTCTACCTTACGGTAGCCGCTTTACGTTCCGTGGGTATTCCCGCGCGTCAGGTATATACGCCTCGCTGGGCGCATACGGATGATAACCACGCATGGGTAGAAGCTTGGGTGAATGGTAAATGGTATTTCCTCGGCGCTTGCGAGCCCGAACCGGTATTGAATCTGGGTTGGTTCAACGGCCCTGCTTACCGGGGTATGTTGATGCATACGAAAGTATTCGGTAAATACAATGGCCCGGAGGATGTCATGGAACGTACCGATGGGTATACCGAGATCAACGTGATCGATAATTACGCACCTTCGGCTAAAGCTGTTATCACGGTTACGGATGCCAATGGCAAGCCGGTGAAGGACGCTTTGGTAGAATTCAAGATTTATAATTATGCCGAGTTCAACAGCGTAGCCCGCAAGAAGACGGACGCGGATGGCAAATGCTCATTATCCGCCGGAAAAGGGGATATGTTGGTATGGGCCAGCAAGGACGGCAAGTTCGGCTACAGCAAGGTCTCTTTCGGCAAAGACGGAGAGGTTACGATCGCCTTGAACAAGAAACCGGGAGATGTGGAGACGATCGCCCTAGATATCATACCACCGGTGGACGGCTCTATCCCAGCGGAAGTTACACCGGAGCAAAAGGAGGCGAACGCCAAACGCTTATTGGAGGAAGACGCTATCCGTAATAAATATGTAGCCACTTTCTATACGGAAGAGAAAGCGGAGGCTTTAGCGAAAGAATTGGGTATCGACCCGATGAAGACAGAGGATTTCATGATCGGTAGCGTGGTAACTGGATGGAGATCGAGAAGTTCTTACGGGAGACTCCCGCCGAGAAGCGTGCGCAAGCGATGGCTTTATTGGATGTCGTATCCGCTAAGGATCTACGTGATACACCTGCGTCTGTCTTTGCGGACCATTTAAACAATACGCCGGCCGTTCAAAGCGAATGGTTCAATGAATATATCATGAATCCTCGTGTGGCCAATGAGTTCCTGACTCCTTATAAGAGTTTCTTCGCTGCAAACATTGAGCCTTCCCTTGCGAAACAAGCCGTAGAGAATCCACAGGCATTGGTGGATTGGGTGAAGAATAACGTCTCCATTAACGACGCGCTAAACGCACAACGTATTCCGATCATGCCGATGGGTGTATGGAAATCCCGTATCGCTGATAAGGCTCCCGTAATATCTTCTTCGTGGCCGTGGCTCGTAGCTTAGGTATTCCGGCACGTATCGAGCCGGTAGCCGCAAGATCCAGTACTTCAAGGACAACGCTTGGGTAGACGTCGATTTCGAGGCTGCCGTACAGACGACCGCTAAACAAGGCAAGGTAATCGCTTCTTACCAACCAATCAAGGCGCTGCAAGACCCGAAATATTACAGTCACTTCACGATCGCCAAGGTTTTGCCGAACGGTACTTTACAGACCTTGAATTTCGAGAGAGGCGGTAATGTGGATATGGGCTTGGGAGATACTTGGAGCGGATTACTGAAGAAACCGTTATCCATGGATGAAGGTAATTATATGTTAGTGACCGGTACTCGTATGGCAAACGGTAGCGTATTGGCCGAGATCGAGTTTTTCAATGTGGAGGCAGACAAGACCACCCCGATCCAATTGGAAATGCGTGAAAGCAAGGACGAGATACAGGTGATCGGTAATTTCAACTCCGAGAATAAGTTCAAACGTGCGGACAACGGTGAGGAGACCAGCCTGCTAGCTACTACCGGACGTGGCTACTATATCGTAGCGCTTCTAGGCTCCCGCCAAGAACCGACAAACCATGCGATGCGTGATATCGCCGCCGTGAAGAAGGAACTAGAAGATTGGGGACGAGGCATCGTGCTTCTCTTCCCTGACGAGAAGGGCTATAAGAACTTCGATCCGAAAGAGTTCGGCGATTTACCGGGCACGATCACATACGGTCTGGATATCGACGGGGCGATCCAAAAGGAGATGGCTACAGCGATGAAATTGCAAAACGCCAATACCTTGCCGATCTTCTTGATCGCCGATACGTTCAACCGTGTCGTATTTGTCTCTCAAGGCTATACAATTGGCTTGGGCGAGCAGTTAATGAAAGTCATACATAAGCTATAACGAACTCACAAAAAAGTAAAGGAGTTATCTACAACTATAAGGAGGGGCGGTTCTATCTATAAGGGTGCCCCTTTTGTATTAACCTTAATCATTCTGCCAGTGAGATCCTTCTCCTCCATAATTTCTATATAACCAATATCCTTTTTAGGCACAAGCAAGTCTTTCAAAAAAGTACCGTCATACAAGATTTCCAATAAAGGGGTCATAGGTAAAGGTGAGATTTGATATTGGCACACCGGATCAAAATATAAATGGAAATATAAAATAACCGCCAGTTCGTTCAGTATATAAAGAGAAGCTAGATCATAATCAGAAGAGTCGATCCTTGCAAAACGAAAACCTTCCGGCAACCGCCTGTTACGTTCTAGAATCTGCTTGATAACTTCCCGCCGAAAAAGGATTTCAGTTCCATATAATAATCTAAGTCTTTGCAATAAAGTCTTGAATCGAGGCTCTAAGGCTACCGCTTTCCAAGAAAGCAATCGAACATTGTCATAGTCACCTTTCTTGATAACCCTTTCTATGAATCGATACTTTATATCGCCTATTTGCAAAGCTTTCGCACAAGCCTCTTTTCGTTCCAAACCTTTAGAAGCCATAAAAGTGTACATTTGTATCTCATCGGCTATTAATACATAAACAGATTTGACATTTACCTTGCACCAATCAAACAGAGCAATCAAAGTCTTCTCTGAAAATAAACGAGAGCAAATACTCACTCCTAAAAAAGCATTCGATTCCGAATACGGATATATTCGTTCTATATAGCAAGACTCCAATCGTCGCTCATACAAGAGGCTCATAAGTATTTCTTTTAATCCACTCTCCTAAAACAAGAGGGAACATAACAACCACTGATTCAAAAATAAATATCAATACACTTTGCTGCATCGGAACACAAGCTTTCTCGAATACTTCAGATCCATCAACAAGAAAATAAGTTATACAAATAAAATGACATCAAACAAGAAAAAAAGAAACAAAAAAAACAAACCGGCAGCAAATAATAAGAAATGGAGACAAGCTATATAAAAAATAATAGTTAAACAGTTTCTTACAAGAAGACCGCTTCATAAAATCCCCCAAACAACTGCAATCCGAAAGCCCATCTAAGGGCTGTTTTTCAAGGTATTCCCTTACTTTTCGCATATTCGTAGATTTCATCCATTTACATAACAATAGGAATCCTCCTAAAGCTGAAACCATTAGTTCGAAAATCTCACCTTTTGTTAACTCCAGTATCATAACCTTCTCCTTTCTTAATAAAAAACCAAGGTATCGCAGAAACCAGAATCGAAACAAGTGGAGCCGACAGATAAACGTATTCCACCGGATGAAAAAGCATCCACACCATCATGCATACAGAAGCCAAGAAACCAGCAGAAAGAGAGAATATCGCATACTTCTCATCCGTACACAATCCTTACGGAATATCGCCACGCAAATCGGTATAAGCAATATGATCTGAGCACTATAAACTAAAAAAAACAAATCCAGAACACCCGGTATCACAATACTAACCAAGTAAATGAACAAAGGGCTGATAAGTCCGAATAAATAAACCATTTTCCTTCCATAGCGCAATAAACCCTTCATTTTCTCCGGGTCATTTGTATCTTCTATCGTCTTCAATGAATGTGAAGGATACAATATATCAAAAACAAAAGTCTGTATAGAAGCAATCAATAATGTATCTGCCGTAGACACTAATGCGGCAAAGCAGCCCGCCGCAAACAGAGCAAACGCCCAAGGTTCTTGGAGATAACTCAATAGCAAGGAACCGTAATCATTATTCGAAGGAGCCGTAAAGTCCGGAAAATAATTCAGTAAAACACCCAATGAAATCAACACACACCAAGAGATTCCAATTGAGTAAATAGATTGTGACAATCCTTTCTTTATATCCTTTTGATCTCGCATGGAACAGACTCGTTGCCAAACGGACATATCGATCAACTGCAAGTACATTCACCACAATTAATGAAAGGACAAATAACACTGATAAGTTTGAAAATCCCCAATGGTCCGAAGCCAATGTCTCAAGACTCAATACATTCTCATTATGAGATATTAAGAATCCAAAAACGGCAGCAATCCCGACGTATGAAAACCACAATTGCATCTTTTCCGTATCAATAACAGCCTTAAAACCTCCTAGTGCAGTATACGTACACACCACCAGACTCAAACCCAAGATAATATAAATAGAGGAGACATTAGGGAAAAGGACATTAGCGATCTTTATCCCAACCAAGATCTCTATACCATAGGTACCCAAGAATCCGATGATCGATAACAAAGAAGCGAAATAACCGATAAATCGACTATCATAACGATTGGCCAAAAAGCCATGCAATGTTCTCTTTTCCGAATTTTCTATACGAGGAAATACCTTATACAAGATAAAGAAACCCAGCAGCCATGTCAAAGGAGAGATAAAAGCGGCAAGCTTATAAGAATATCCAAAGCTCAAAAACGCAAAGATAGCAGAACCTACACTGATATTCGATGCGGTCAAAGAATCCCTCAACTTCTCTGATGACATTCCTTCCGGATACCAGAAGAAATCACTTGGTTTATTTATCCCCCTAAAGACCCGGAAACCTATCCATAAAGACCATATCACAGGGATAGAAACAAAAAGGTACCACCAACTAAACTGCATATCCTTTAATTTTTAGATTAACAATACAACATATGGAATAAAGTCTTGGCGGCATATACAATGCCAACCAAGACTTATTCTTACCGCCCTCTCTCCTCACGGAGGTAACGACGGATGAACTTAATTTATTACTTTAGTATTAATATTAATCCATTCCCGCTTGTTCATCCATCACGGAGTACTTGGTTACCCGCACGGGAATGTATTTTCGATTTATTTTATTTCTTTATAAATCTTATTTTACGATAGCCTTAACAGCTTCCTCGCCATCAACAGCCACAGCTACGATACCAGCAGGTACGGCGATTGTAGCGTTATCAGATGTAAGAACAGTCTCTGCGACTACCTTACCTAAGATGTTCGTGATAACTACTGACTTACCGGCTGCGCTTGAACAGTTACAGTACCGTTGCCAGTGATGATAGATACACCTTCAGCGTTAGCGCCTTCGATAGATGTTACCATATCCTCAGCGTCAGTCTTTTGGTATGCGTTGAAGATCAAAGCACCGTCAGAGCCAGTCTTAGCTGCGCTAAACTCTGAATCACCACGAGTTAATACCAAGCAACCATTCTGCATCTTCAACCATGCGGCGTAAGAAGGAGCGATTGAACCGGCAACGGTCTTATCGAAGCCCTTAGTAGCCTTACCTGTAGAAGCAACGCCTGCCTCGTTATAGATGTTCGACTCGAACAAGAATTCGTTATCAGCACCCTCTTCCGTTACAGCACCAGCCTTATCCGGGTTTACATAGCGGAATGACCAAGTTACGTTCTTGTGGTTGTCACCCTGTAAATTCACGATAAAGTTCTCGCTCTTGCTCTTCTTATAAGCATTGATAATCGTAGCTGTATCCAATGTAGCCGGATCCATGTTCTCAAAACCTTGTGTCAAGACGAACAAGCTGTCACCAGCGTGGATTGCCTTAACAAAACCTACGCGAGTATAACCACCATCGATATCCATATACGGAACCTTCAATTCATGGCCCTTAATAAGGCAGAGTCGCCAAAGCTTACCAAATACTTACCGTAGTCGAAGCCTGAATGGCCTTGAGTTGCATGAGAGCAATGCGCTGCGTCAACAGGATTACCAGCGTTATCAAAGTGATTATGCTCATACGTACAAGGAATACCCGGAGTACCGGCTTGATCATTGCGAGCGACAGAGATCAAATATTGCGGCTTGATATCGCCATTACCACGGTTAACCCAAGCGGTATCAACGATGAATCCTAATTTACCGTCAGCTTTCTCCTTATTCCAGATACCAGCGTAATCGACATTCTTGTCTGTCAAGTTCTTGTTCCACTCATCCATCAAGTATTCCTTACGGATCTTCTCTACGAAGAACAAGCTATCAGCGGTTTCACTCTCGCCTAACGCAGCGTTGTTGAAACGACGGTACAATGGAGAGTCGTCTTTTGATACGGCGAATGCAGAGGTACGGATCTCTGAATAGAACTTATCATTTAAAGTACCCTCAGTCAAATCAAGAGTATTGTCGTCAACAGATACTTTTACAGATGCATAGTCCCAAGAATTTGAACGAGAAATCGAATTGAATGCTTTTTGTAATGATACAACGCCATCCTTTGCTTTATAAGCATATACATCACCAATTTCATTACCATCCACAATCAAACGATTACCATCCTTATCATAATATGGAG
>ENA-OQAA01000258-OQAA01000258.1-human-gut-metagenome-genome-assembly--contig:-NODE-258-length-37140-cov-2.751358_pt1 | contig 37140 bp, 38 predicted proteins | sample MGYA00242489_ERZ504515 | MGnify/ENA primary metagenome ERZ504515 (study PRJEB26092, sample SAMD00036237) | human gut metagenome | host: Homo sapiens | study: EMG produced TPA metagenomics assembly of... | reverse complement strand
CGGAGTAATCCCCCAGCGTGATTGAGCGCTCACCACCAAGCCGCTCAAGCGCATAACACAAATAAAATCAGCTTCTTCATATCATATTCTTTTATATGTAAATATCAAATTGTTATTGATAAGACAAAAGATTCTGAAAAACCCCTACCACCTAAATATTTATTTTATAAAATCTCTTTATTTAACGCAAACTCACTCTCGTAAAAGCCTCATTCTTATAAAAACTGCCGAATATTTGCTATATTTACACCCTGTTAGCAATTTGGCGTAATAGCGTTGTGTAGAAAGAACTGGATTTTATGAGACCGGAAGATAAAGAAGACGATTATATCGAGGATAAGGAAAACGAGGAAATTGAGGATATAAATAGTGATACCCAAGATAACGAGGCTACGGAGGAAGAGGCGAATACCCATTCCGACTATAAAGTCCCGGGGAAAGGGGATACACGTGTCACGACCTATCATTTGTCTGGGATGTACCAAAACTGGTTCCTAGACTACGCTTCTTATGTGATCTTGGAACGGGCCGTTCCGCATATCAACGATGGACTGAAACCCGTACAACGACGTATCCTGCACTCCATGAGGAGGTTGGATGACGGGCGGTATAACAAGGTTGCGAATATCGTAGGTCATACGATGCAGTTCCACCCTCACGGAGACGCCTCTATCGGAGATGCCTTGGTGCAATTGGGACAAAAGGATCTATTGATCGATTGCCAAGGAAACTGGGGTAATATCCTGACGGGAGACGGAGCCGCCGCTCCTCGTTATATAGAGGCTCGCCTTTCCAAGTTTGCCTTGGAGACCGTATTCAATCCCAAGACAACCCTTTGGCAGCTTTCTTACGACGGACGTAATAAGGAACCGGTTACCTTACCGGTAAAATTCCCTTTATTGCTGGCACAGGGCGTGGAAGGTATCGCCGTAGGCCTGTCTTCCAAGATACTCCCTCATAATTTCAATGAGTTATTAGATGCTTCCATCGCCTATCTACGGGGAGAGGAATTCGCGTTATACCCGGATTTCCAGACAGGAGCTCTATCGACATAGCCAAATATAATGATGGAGAACGGGGTGGATCGGTGAAAGTCCGTGCGAAAATCGGCAAGCTCGATAATAAGACATTGGTGATCTCGGAGATCCCGTATGGAAAAACAACCTCTACCGTGATCGAGTCCATCCTAAAAGCGAACGATAAAGGAAAGATCAAGATCAAGAAGGTAGACGATAATACCGCCAAGGATGTAGAGATCTTGGTGCATCTCGCTCCGGGGGTCTCTTCAGACAAGACCATCGATGCTTTATACGCCTTTACGGATTGTGAGATCAGTATCTCCCCGAACTGTTGCGTGATCAAGGAGGACAAGCCGCATTTCCTTACGGTCAGCGATGTGCTTCGCCACTCTACGGATCGTACGCTGGAGCTTTTACGGGAAGAGCTCAAGATCCAGAAACAAGAGCAAGAGGAGGCCCTGTTCTTCGCCTCCCTTGAAAAGATATTTATCGAGGAGCGCATCTATAAAGATCCGGAGTTCGAGAACGCCAAGAACATGGACGAGGCGATATCCCATATCGACCTTCGTTTAGAGCCGTTCAAGCCCCGATTTATCCGTGAGGTTACCCGGGACGATATCCTGAAGCTCATGGAGATCAAAATGGGACGTATCCTAAAGTTCAACTCCGACAAGAGTAACGAGTTCATCGCCCAGACCTTGGAACAAATCGCCAAGATCAACGATAAGCTGGAACATATCGTCGACTATACCATCGATTGGTTTACCATGCTGAAAGAGAAATACGGCAAGGCTTACCCTCGCCATACCGTGATACGCAATTTCGACACGATCGAGGCGACCAAGGTCGTAGAGGCGAACGAGAAATTGTATATCAACCGTCAAGAAGGTTTCATCGGCATGGGACTGAAAAAGGACGAGTTCATATGTAACTGCTCGGATATAGACGATGTCATCATCTTCTATCGCAACGGTACTTATAAGATCGTCAAGGTAGCGGATAAGATCTTTATCGGTAAGGATATTCTATATGTCAACGTATTTAAGCGTAACGACAACCGGACGATTTACAACGTCATATACCGGGACGGTAAGTTCGGATATAATTACATCAAACGCTTCGCCGTCACAGGCGCTACACGCGATCGGGAATACGACCTGACCAAAGGTACGGAAAACTCCCGTGTCCTTTACTTCAGCGCAAACCCGAACGGAGAGGCGGAGACCGTCAAGGTAATCCTGAAACCCAAACCCCGGCAGAAACTACTCGTCTTCGAAAAGAACTTCAGCGAGATAGCCATTAAGGGACGGGGTTCTCAAGGTAATATCCTGACGAAAGCGGAAGTGCACAAGATCAGCCTCAAGCAGAAAGGCTCTTCCACCTTGGGAGGCCGGGAAGTATGGTTCGACTGGGACGTACTCCGGTTAAATTACGATGGGCGGGGAGAAGAACTAGGCGAGTTCCACAGCAACGATCAGATATTGGTGATCCTGCCGAACGGCGATTTCTACGTCACGAATTTTGACCTTAGCAATCACTACGAGTCCAATATCATGGTCATCGAGAAATACCAGCCGAGCAAGATATGGACTGCCGTATTATACGACGCGGATCAGAAATATTATTATATCAAACGATTCCTGCTGGAGGTAAACACCCGGAAGCAGAATTTCCTAGGAGAGAATCCGAAGAACCGCTTGATGTTGCTTACGGATGAGGTCTATCCTCGTATCGAGGTGATCTTCGGAGGCCACGACGCCTTCCGGGAGGCTCTCGTCCTCGATGCCGACGAATTTATCGCGGTGAAAGGCTTCAAAGCCAAAGGTAAACGAATCTCTACATTTGAGGTCGAGACAATCAATGAGCTGGAACCGAATCGTTTCGTCCCTTCCGAAAACGCATCGGAATCAGACGATACCGAAGGCAATGAGGAGGGAAACGACACTGACGACGGGCAGAGTACCACGGATATTATCGATGAAATCACGGGACAGATGAAATTGTTTGACGAATAACCTATGAAAGCTATCACCTGTTTGATTGGTTTGTTCCTGCTGTTTCTCGCGTCATCGGCCAAGGCCCAGTCCGATGGAGACGAGATCCCTTGGTCTATCAACAGCGGGACCATGGTCGGTATAGGCAGCTACAACCTAATGGACACCTATTTATCTCCCAGCATGGAAGATAAGAAATATACAGGCCCCGGATTACGGGTAATGAATGAACGGATGAAGAGGTCCGGCTGGCAAACTATCGGTATCCAGACAGCAAACCATAAGCGTCGATCTGGCTAGCACGGATAATGCTGCCTCTACCGCTACGGATTTCGCGGGCTTTATCGATTATACGTTGGGTTACCATTATCATTTGCCCACGGTATTGCCGGATTTAAAGCTTCTGGCGGGTGGTGCCGTGCATGGCATGGGTGGTTTTATATACAATACCCGCAACGGAAATAACCCGGCCTCGGCGAAAGCGGATATCGATTTGAACATCTCCGCCATGGCGATCTATAAGTTACGCGTCAAGGAATATCCTATGACGCTGCGCTACCAGTTCACGATCCCCTTCGCCGGTGTTTTATTCTCCCCCCATTACGGGCAATCGTATTACGAGATCTTCAACCTAGGGAATGCTTCGGGAGTGGTGCAATTCAATTCCTTCCATAATAAATTCGCCATGAAGAACTTTTTCACGGTCGATTTCCCGGTTTGTAATTTTACGATACGGGCAGGTTACCTAAACAGCTCTTACCGTACGGATATCAATGGGATACAGTCTCATATAATCTCTCACTCTTTTATGATCGGCCTCGTGAAAGAATTCATCTCTTTCGGAGGAAAACGCCTAAAGAATACCCAGCGGTTCAGAAGCGCTTATTATTAAAAGGAAATCAAATGAAACGATACCTTATATATATATGTATATCTCTCGGATTCCTGTTTACCGGATGTGAGAAATCGGACGAATACGTGGCCTCCCCACAGGAGAACTTTGAGGCGCTTTGGAAAATATTGGATGAGAATTACTGCTTCTTCGAATACAAGGACATTGATTGGAACGAGATTCACGACCGTTATAAGACGCAGATAAGCGATACGATGAACCAATACGTCCTATTTGACGTATTAGGCGATATGCTAAACGAGCTGAAAGACGGGCATACCAATTTGATATCCACCTTCAATATGTCCCGCTATTGGGATTGGTATCTCGATTATCCGGATAATTTCGACTCGGACATACAAGAGAATTATCTCGGAAGGAACTACTCGATCGCCGGAGGACTTAAATACACGACATTGAGTGACGGGCAGATCGGGTATATTTACTACGGTAGCTTTTCCAGTTCGGCCGGCGAAAGCGGTTTGGATCACATATTCTATCAATTCAAGGATTGCAAAGGTTTGATCTTCGATATCCGGGATAATGGCGGTGGCATGTTATCAAACGCCGATCGCATCGCTTCCCGTTTCTTGGAGGAAAAGATACTGACCGGCTATATCCAACATAAGACGGGTAAAGGGCACGATGACTTTTCCGAACCTTATCCCCTTTATCTCTCACCTTCCGAGCGTATCCGCTGGTTACGCCCTGTTGTGGTCTTAACGAATCGTCATTGCTACAGCGCCGCCAACGATTTTGTGCAGAAAGTACGCATGATGCCTTATGTAACGACGATGGGAGATCGCACCGGAGGCGGTAGTGGCTTCCCCTTTAACTCCGAGTTGCCCAACGGCTGGGGTGTCCGTTTCTCCGCGTCTCCCATGCTAGATGTAAACAAACAGCATACGGAATTCGGTATCGATCCTACATATAAGGTTTCTATGACCCAAGAAGATATCGAGAAAGGTAAAGATACGATTATCGAGGCGGCGATCACCCACCTCTTGTCCGAGACCGAGAAGAAATAAGGTTTCGCTAAAAAAACAACGCAAATATTTGCAAGTTATAAAAAAGCATTACCTTTGCACACGATTCCAATGCGGCTGTGGTGTAATTGGTAGCCACGTCAGACTTAGGATCTGATGCTTCACGGCGTGGGGGTTCGAGTCCCTTCAGCCGCACAAATCCAGAAATCCTTGTAAGTTCGCTTACAAGGATTTTTTAGTATGGATAAACCTCCTCCATATATACAAGCACTGTGAAGATCAAGGATTACAAACAACATCCAAACTGTTAATTTTAGAAGATTTTATGCCTATTCTGTATAGTTTCAAATTCAAAAACATTTTTTATACCGGGCAGACATGTTGTTTAACACAAGTTATACTCAAAACCCTTGACAAAGGGGCTTTACAAGCTTATCTTTGCATTGTGGTTTTTTCATAATAGTATTAGATTTAAGGTTAACAAAGTTTGGTTAGGGCTTGTCGTGAGACAGGCTTTAATTATTTATAGGGGTTTCATTCGTTTATAGATGCTTCCCGGCATCGATTTTATCTTTCCATCCAATTCCAACTCAAAGAGCAGAGAAGATAATTGATGTACCGGAAGATTCAAGGCTACGGACAATTCATTGATATGAGATTCCTTTCGCATTTCCAAGAACGACAAGATCCGTTCACTCTCCTCGTTCTCAGGAAATAATAATTGGGTTTGGACCGGTAACGCGTCTGTCTTTTGAGCGACATCCCAACGCATCGCCATGATTAAATCGTCAGCGCAAGTGATCAAGCCTCCTTTATTCTGCCGGATTAAGCCATTACATCCTTTAGAGTTGATATCCGTTACCCGGCCCGGAAAGGCATAGACATCCCGGCCATACGAGAAAGCGATATCCGCCGTGATCAAAGAGCCTCCTTTCTCCGCCGATTCAATAACGATCGTGGCATCCGCCAGACCGGCTACGATCCGGTTTCGCCGGATAAAGTTCTGCCGATCCGGATTCGTCCCGCTAGGGAAGTCGGTCAATAAACCTCCCCTCTCCAACATCTCGACCGCCGTAGAGCGATGCACGGGAGGATAGATACGATCCAAACCATGCGCCAATACGCCCACCGTGGGCAATTGGTTCTTCAACGCATTCCGATGAGCGCAAATATCGATGCCATATGCGAGTCCGCTAACGACCAATAGATCCGGGAAAATCACGGACAAATCCCGCAATAAACGCTCGGTCACTTCCTGCCCATAAGCGGAGGCCCTACGAGTACCCACAACGCTGATGATATGGGCGGCGTTTAAATCCGCGTTCCCCTTGAAATAAAATAAAACCGGAGCGTCCGGGCATTCCCGCAGACGTTCCGGATAATTCATATCTTTCAAGAAATAGATAGAGATACCGTTCTTTTGGGCAAAAGCCAATTCTTTCTCTGCCCGTAAAAGCACATCCGCCCGCTTAATCTCGGCGATAATCGAATCGCCGATACCCGATATCTTCTCTAGCGACTGGCGCTTTTCCGTAAACACGGCCTCCGCATCTCCCAACGCTTCCAGAAGATGGCGGGCTAGGATATCTCCCACCCCATTAATCATAGTAAGGCCAATTTGGTAAATCTGTTTGTCTGTCATTTATGCTTGTTTTGATTCTATTCGCTTTAGCATCTCATCGAAATATTCTCCTCTGGTTAATTTGCCATTCTCTACGACAACGGATTCCACGACTCCTTTAGTAGCCAGCGCCCCATCGGATTCCCGGTAAATATCTTGCTCGAACACCAGTTTCACCCCTTTCTTATATACATTCAGGCAAGAAGTATACCGATCGCCGCTCCGCAAGGAGTTCTTGAACTGGATATCCACACGGGCCACAAAAGCATCGATGCCCTTCTCATGCATGGCGCCGAAGTTCTCACCCAACGACTCCAGAAACTCATGCCGGGTATGCTCCATATAATGTTGGTAATTGGAGTTATTCACCACGCCTTGCAAATCGCACTCATAATCGCGAACCTTGTCTGTCAGTTTAAAAATATATTCCTTCATTATCGTAGTTCTTTTTCGATTTGTACTTTCTCCATTTTATAAAGACGATCGGACGGGCGGATCTTCTCGGACATCTTTATCGAGAAGCGTTCCCCTTTCACGGTCTCCTCCACCGGTTTCAGGTCTACCCGGATCTCATCGACGGTCTGCATAACGGCTCCGGTCGTGGGACCTGTTACCAAGATCTCATCGCCTACTCTCAAGGAACCGGACTCCATCTCAAACTCGGCGACACCGATTCCGCTGAAGTATTTGATACCCCGTGCCACGTACACTTTCTTACGGGTAGCACCAGAGCCATATTTACTGCTCCATTCACCCAATCGTTGTCCCAGATAGTAGCCATCCCAGAAACCGCGATTAAAGACCCTGCGCAGACGCTCGTCCCAAACCGCTACCTTCTCCTCATCGAAGGTACCTTCGCAATAGGCCTTGACCGCCTCTTTATAACATTCGGTCACGAGACGCACATACTCCGGCCCGCGGGCACGCCCCTCCAGCTTGAACACACGTACGCCGGCATCCATCATCTTATTCATGAAATGAATCGTCTTCAAGTCTTTCGGCGACATGATATACTGATTCTCCACATCCAGCTCGATCTGGCTATCCTTGTCATGCACCGTATAGGCACGACGACAAATTTGCATGCAAGCCCCCCGGTTGGCGGAAGCGTTCATCTCATGCAAACTCAAATAGCATTTACCGGACACGGCCATGCACAAAGCCCCGTGAGCGAACATCTCTATGCGGATCAATTCCCCTTTCGGGCCTTTGATCTGCTGCTTCACGATCTCCTGATAAATCTCATGCACCTGCTTTAAGTTCAATTCGCGAGCCAATACGACCACATCGGCGAAGCGGGCGTAAAACTTCAACGCCTCCACGTTCGAGATATTCAACTGCGTGGATAAGTGCACCTCTTGCCCGATACTATTCGCGTAATTCATAGCGGCCACATCGGCGGCGATAATGGCGGAAACACCCGCATCCTTAGCGGCGTCTATGATCTCCCTCATCAACGGAAGATCCTCACCATAAATAACCGTATTAACCGTGAGATAACTCTTGATACCATGTTCCCCGCAAATAGCGACGATCTTACGCAAATCCTCCGTCGTGAAATTATTCGACGAGCGAGAACGCATATTCAATCCCTCGATACCGAAATAAATGGAGTCGGCCCCTCCTTGTATAGCAGCCATCAACGATTCATAGGAACCGACAGGCGCCATTATTTCAAAATCCTTCTCTTTCAAGGTTATATATTTTAATATTACGGTAGCAAAGGTACGAATAATATTTGAGAAGATTTCTTATAAGCACAAACCCTCCATCCCATCATGAAAGAATAGTTCCAGTTGGAGAAGCACAAGATCCTAAATAAAGCGGGGCAATCCGAGCTCTATCAATATATCATAAATGATCCGGATTATTAAAAACGCCTGTTCCATCCACCGATCATCTTACGAGATGTAAAAATTATTCCCCAAAAAGAAGTACTTTTGTAATCTCTATTTAGTTAGCAAACAGAAGGTATGAAGATTGGTTCAATAGATTTAGGGGAGCGTCCGGTATTCTTGGCGCCTATGGAGGACGTGACGGATATCTCGTTTCGTTTGATGTGCAAAAGCTTCGGGGCGGACATGGTATATACGGAGTTCGTATCGAGCGACGCGTTGATCCGCAGTGTGAACAAAACACAGCAAAAACTAAATGTCTCCGATGATGAGCGTCCGGTCGCTATCCAGATTTACGGTAAGGACGTAGCCTCGATGGTAGAGGCCGCACGTATTTGCGAGGAAGCTCGTCCGGATATTTTAGACATAAACTTTGGTTGCCCCGTAAAGAAAGTAGCAGGCAAGGGAGCCGGGGCCGGTATGCTACGCAATATCCCGTTGATGCTGGAAATCACGAAAGAAGTAGTGAAAGCCGTGAACATCCCCGTCACCGTGAAAACCCGTTTAGGATGGGATGCCGACAACCGTGTTATCGTGGATCTGGCCGAGCAACTACAGGATTGCGGTATCGCCGCCCTCTCCATCCACGGACGTACACGGGCGCAAATGTACGCGGGCGAGGCGGATTGGACCTTGATCGGTGCCGTAAAAAATAACCCTCGCATGCAAATCCCTATCATCGGGAATGGCGACGTGACTTCCGCCGAGATATGCAAGCAGCGTTTCGAGGACTATGGCGTAGACGCGTAATGATCGGTAGGGCTAGCATAGGCCGCCCTTGGATCTTCCGGGAGGTAAAACACTATCTTACGACCGGGGAATTATTGCCGCAAGAGCCTTTCTCTTGGTATCTGGATATCCTAAAAAAACAAGTGGAGCAAAGCGTGGAACGATTGGACGAGCGTAGGGGAATCTTACATATTCGCCGTCATCTGGCAGCTACTCCGCTCTTCAAAGGTATTACCGATTTCAAGCAAACACGGATCGCCATGCTACGTGCGGAGACTGTTAACGAATTATTCGAAATTATGAATAATATTCCTAAAAAGTACGGAATTCTAGAATAACAAGCTTGATATATATCAAATTGAAACCTATTTGCGATATTTTTACAATAAAATGTTACAAATACTATTGACGCATATTATAAAACCCCTTATATTTGCATCGAGTTTTTTTCATAGTATTTTAGATCTAAGGTTAACAAGTCTTTGCAAGGGGGGAATCGTGAGATTGTTTCATTGAGGAGCAAAAAAAGCCGCATCCATATTGGGACTAGCGGCTTTTTTGTTTTTCCGGACTCTATATCCTAAATCAAGAAACTTATCGTATCTTTGTCAATAGGTCACATTAAATACTTGGTACTATGAACCAGACTATTTATCCCATCGGTATACAGAACTTCGAGAAGATTCGTAAGGACGGCTATCTCTACGTCGACAAGACCGCTTTGGTTTATCAATTGGCGAATACCGGAAGTTACTACTTCCTCAGCCGTCCCCGACGTTTCGGGAAAAGCCTGTTACTCTCTACTCTGGAAGCCTATTTCCAAGGGAAGAAAGAGCTATTCGAAGGATTGGCGATCGCGAATCTGGAGAAGAGTGGATGGAGTATCCCATCCTGCATCTGGATTTGAATGCCGAGAAATACTCAGACGCAGGCGCCTTGGAAAGCATACTACGGCGTTTCTTGAATCTTTGGGAAGACCGGTGGGGGAAGGATGACAGGGAGACCACACCTTCCGATCGTTTCACCGGTGTGATACGCCGAGCTTATGAGAAAACAGGACGAAGAGTTGTCGTGCTGGTAGACGAGTACAACAAGCCTTTACTCCAAGCCCTAGAGAACGCAGAGCTTCAAGAGGCATATCGTGCGATATTAAAGGCGTTCTACGGTGTATTGAAAACCATGGACGGATATATCCGGCTGGCATTTCTAACTGGTGTCACGAAGTTCGGGAAAGTGAGCGTATTCAGCGACCTAAATAACTTGGACGATATATCTATGCGAGAGCCATACGCCGCGATTTGCGGGATTACGGAAGCAGAGTTACTAACTTATTTCGACGGAGATATCCATAAACTGGCCTCCTCCCTCGAACTGACCTATGATGAAACACGCTCCTTGCTGAAAAAGCGTTACGACGGCTATCATTTCGTAGCCAACGTACCGGGTATCTATAACCCTTTCAGCCTGCTGAATACCTTTAAATATATGCGGCCTGAGGATTATTGGTTCGAGACCGGAACACCTTCTTATTTAGTAGAGTTACTCAAGCACACCCATTACGACCTCTATGAGCTGGCAAATACCGAAACCGATGCCGATGTGCTGAATAGTATCGACTCAACCTCTAGCAATCCTGTCCCTGTCATTTACCAAAGCGGCTACCTTACGATCAAGGATTATGATTCTCGCTTTGGTATCTATAAACTAGGATTTCCCAATTTAGAGGTAGAAGAAGGCTTTGTCAAATACCTGCTTCCTTTCTACACCAGTGTTAGCGCCCCAAAGACTCCTTTCGAAATCGGGCGTTTTGTCCGGGAGGTGGAGAATGGTGATTACGACGCTTTCTTCCGTCGCTTGCAAAGCTTCTTCGCCGACACCCCTTACGAGGTGATCGCTGGCCAAAAGCCGGAACGAGACACGGAGTTGCATTACCAAAATGTACTTTTCATTGTCTTCCGACTGATCGGGCTTTACGCAAGGTGGAATACCACACCTCAAACGGTCGTATCGACCTCGTCGTACAGACCGATCGTTACATATACATCATGGAGTTTAAGTTGAATGGCTCTGCGGAAGATGCCCTGCGGCAAATCGACGAGAAACGATACGCCCTGCCTTTCGCCAACGATGGACGCAAGGTTTTCAAGATCGGTGTAAACTTTTCTTCCGAGACACGAAACATTGAGCGGTGGGTGGTGGAATAAAAAAGCCTATGTTTTCGCACACACGCTATACATTATTCGAAATAAACCCTTACATTTGCGAAAAACATAATACTATACCACCATGAGTAAGAAGTCATAACTTTCGGAGAGATCATGCTTAGGCTGGCTACTCCGGACTATTTACGCTTTTGCCAAGCCAATCAGTTCAACGCTACTTTTGGCGGAGGGGAAGCGAATGTCGCCGCCTCACTCGCCAACTATGGCATAGAGACTGAGTTTGTAACCCGTTTACCCAAAAATGACATCGCCCGTGCCTGCGTTATGGAATTACGCAAACAGGTATCGGAACATCCAAGATCATTTACGGAGGGGAACGGTTAGGCATTTATTTTCTGGAGACCGGAGCGGTCGCTCGTGCCAGCAAGGTGGTATATGACCGGGCTCATTCTTCCATCGCCGAGATCCAACCGGGGATGATCGATTGGGACGAGGTATTCAAAGATGCCTCTTGGTTTCACTGGACAGGTATCACGCCAGCCATATCCGAAGGTGCCGCCAACGTATGCTTGGAAGCGATACAGGCGGCAAACCGATTGGGCATCACGGTATCCTGCGACCTCAACTACCGGAAAAATCTCTGGAAATACGGTAAGACAGCCCATGAGGTCATGCCGGAACTAGTAGCCGGATGCGATATCATCCTAGGAAACGAGGAAGATGCCGAGAAAGTCTTCGGTATCAAGCCCGAAGGTTTCGACGCTGCCGCCACGGAAGGCGAGGTACACGCCGCTTCTTTCCAGTCGGTATGTACCCAATTAATGGCTCGCTTCCCACGTGCCCGGAAAGTTATCATCACGCTAAGAGGCTCCATCAATGCCAATCATAACACATGGGGCGGAGTGCTATACGCCGACAACCGGTTGTACGAATCCCGCCGGTATGACATCACCCATATCGTAGATCGTGTAGGTGGAGGCGATTCTTTTATGGGAGGCCTTATTTACGGTTTGCTCTCCTACCCCGGTGACGACCAGAAAGCCTTGGACTTTGCGGTAGCGGCTTCCTGCCTGAAACACACGATCTACGGAGACTTCAATCAAGTAACCGTAGAGGAAGTAGAAAAACTCATGTCCGGCGACACCTCCGGCCGTGTCTCCCGCTAATTTTCAATTCTCAACTTTCAATTTTTAATTCCCAATATGGCTCGATTCAATAAAATACAAACATTACAGGCTATCATCCAAACCGGAATGGTGCCCGTCTATTATAATAAAGAGGTAGAGATCGCAAAACAAGTTGTAAAAGCCTGTTACGAGGGAGGCGTCAGAGCCTTCGAGTTTACTAACCGGGGAGATTTCGCCCACGAGGTATTTGGCGAGCTGGTAAAATACGCCGCCAAGGAATGTCCGGAATTAGTATTGGGCGTAGGTTCTATCGTAGACCCGGCCACAGCCGCCTTATTCATACAGCTAGGGGCAAACTTCGTAGTCGGTCCGCTGTTTAACCCGGAGATAGCGAAGATATGTAACCGTCGCCTCATCCCTTATACGCCCGGCTGCGGTTCCGTATCCGAGATCGGCTTTGCCCAAGAAACAGGTTGCGACCTTTGCAAGATATTCCCCGCCGGAAATGTAGGAGGTCCCTCATTTGTCAAGAACATAAAGGCGCCCATGCCATGGACCCTAATCATGGCGACCGGTGCCGTGGAGCCGACAGAGGAGAATCTATCCGCTTGGTTCAAGGCCGGCGTGACCTGCGTAGGAATGGGGTCCAAACTCTTCCCCAAAGAAGCGATAGCGGGAAACGATTGGCAATCCATTACCGATTTATGCCGCAACGCCTTATCTATCATTCAAAAGTATCGCCAAGTATGAAAAGCTTTTAGATCAAGATTCTTTGACTCCAGACCGACACGGCCCGTGAGTTATATCACGAGCATGCGGCGAAGATGCCCATCATTGATTACCATTGCCATCTGGATCCCCGGCAAATAGCGGAGAATCACCAATTCGAGGATCTTACGGAGATATGGCTGGGCGGAGACCATTACAAATGGCGGGCGATGAGAGCGAACGGTATTCCCGAGGAATATATCACCGGAGATAAATCTCCTTACGAGAAATTCCTTAAATGGGCCGAGACGATGCCTTACACGATGCGAAATCCGCTTTATCATTGGACGCATCTGGAGCTTAGCCGTATATTCGGAATCCATAAAGTCTTGAATCCGGCTTCCGCCAAGGAAATCTACACAACTTGTACGGATAAACTACGTACCCCCGAGTATCGTGCGCAAGCCATCATGAAACGGATGAACGTAGAGATCGTTTGTACGACCGACGATCCTATAGATTCCTTGGAATACCATCAAAAAATACGTTCAAACGGATGCCACACTCGTGTATATCCGGCATGGCGACCGGACAAGGTACTCACTATCGATAATTTCAAGGCGCTTAATGACTATTTGTCCAAGCTGGAGGAGGCTGCCGATAAGACCATCCTCACCTACAAGCATTTATTGGAGGCTTTACAAAAACGACATGATTTCTTCGCCGCCCAAGGGTGCCGGTTATCGGACCACGGGTTGGATACATTCTATGCCGAACCTTATACCGAGCAGGAGATTGAGGTGATCTTCCTCAAGGCTCGTATGGGCAAATCGCTCACGGAGCAGGAAGTTCGCAAATACCGTTCGGCATTGCTATACGAATTGGCGGCGATGGATGCCCGGAGTGGATGGGTACAACAATTCCATATCGGCGCTAACCGAAATAATAACAAACGGATGTTCAAGTTATTAGGACCGGACACGGGTTTCGACGCTATCGACGATCAGCCGATCTCCGTATCCATGAACCGCTTTTTCAGCCGTTTAGATCAAGAAGGGCTGTTAGCGAAAACGATCGTTTACAACCTGAACCCCCGCGACACCGAGTTGATGGTAGCCAATGCCTACAATTTCAACGACGGCAGTGTACCCGGGAAGATGCAATATGGAGCGGCTTGGTGGTTCCTCGATCAGATCAAAGGTATGGAAGATCAATTAAATGCGCTTTCCAGCCTCGGGCTTTTAAGCCGTTTCGTCGGTATGCTGACAGATTCCCGTAGCTTCCTGTCATATCCCCGTCATGAGTATTTCCGCCGGATCCTTTGTAATATGCTAGGCAATGAGATAGAGAAAGGCTTATTGCCCGCCTCCGAGTTTTCCTTCATTGGACAGATGGTGGAGGACATCAGTTACAACAACGCTAAACGATACTTTGATTTCTGATTACTGCAACCCACATTGCAATGTTACTGCACGCCTGTCGCAGTAACACTGCACGTGCGTTGCAGTAAGGCTGCAACAGCTTTGCAACATTTTATTCACAAACACTTCATAAGACCTTCCACTATACTCGCACATATTACGCCTACTTTTGCGGCAGATTTAGATAAACACTAAAATACGCAAACATGAAACAACGGCTTTATGATTTCATCCCTGTCAAGCATCTATGCGTAGGGATGTCTTTATGTGGCATAGTGGCAGGTACCCAAACCGCTCAAGCTTCTCCCGTCTTCGGGCAATCATCGGGCTTAGAACTTCCGAGTCCCAGCATCTACCAACAAAGTACGAAACAGATTTCCGGTATCGTCAAAGACCAGGCGGGGATTCCTGTAATTGGCGCGAACGTGATCGTAAAAGGGACGACAAACGGAGTAATCACCGGGCTCGATGGAGATTTCCTACTGGAAGTTCCGGAAAACGCTACCTTAGAGATCAGTTATATCGGTTATATGACGCAAAGTATCCCGATAAACGGGAAAACGACCTTCAACATCATCCTAGAAGAAGATACGCAGAAATTGGATGAGGTAGTCGTACTCGGTTATGGAGCGGGGCAACGCAAACAAGATCTCTCCGCTTCCGTGGGCGTGCTGAACAACACGGAAGACTTGGTGGCCCGTCCGGTTACCTCTACCGAAAGTATGTTGCAAGGGCAGTTAGCGGGTGTTACCGTACAAGCGAACGGTGGAGACCCGACGGCTACACCCTCGATCGTGATTCGTGGACAGGGCTCACAGAATGGCGATAACGTATTATGGGTTGTTGACGGTGTTCCCGGCGCACCCATCGCCTCTATGAATGATATCGAGACGATTGTCGTCTTAAAAGATGCTGCCTCTGCCGCTATCTATGGAGCGCAATCCGGAGCCGGCGGTGTTATCTTGGTAACCACCAAGAAGGCGAAAGAGGGCAAGACCTCGTTGAGCTATGACGCGACTTTCGGTGTTCGTAAAGCTAGCAACGTAATCGAGCCGTTAAATGCGGAAGAGCAACTCGAGATGCGAAAACTGTCTTACGCAAACGCGGGGCTTACATTGCCGACCGGTTGGGATTTGACCAAGAACCCATGGGTAGGTACCACACGTACCAACTGGATGGACGAGATCTTCCGCACCGCTTTCTACCAACGCCATAACGTAGCCTTGAATGTTGGTTCCGAGAATGCCTCCAACCGTGTTTCATTTGCTTACGATAACGATGAAGGTGTATTGATCAATACTTTCAACAAGAACCTTTCACTTCGTTACAACGGTAAATTCAAATTGAATAAATGGGTGACCATCACCGAAGACGTGGTTTGGAAGAACAACGAAAGCCGTTCAAAAGATACCGACAGTGGTTATACGGGAGTTGTCGCGGCGGCTATGTATATGCCTGCCAGCGCTACGGTTTACAATCCGCTGGATGGTACTTACGGTGGAACAACGACCGAAGACCCGGATTACATCGCCAAATATGGCTCCAATTTCGCAGATATCCACGGAGACGCTGTCAATCCGGTTCGCTTGCTGGAAGCGGAAAACCGCTATGACCGAACCAGCGACATCTGGAGTACGACCAGTCTGGAACTAGCGAATATCGTTACCGGCTTAAAGTTCACGAGCCGTTTCACTTACAACCTGAAGAATAATCTATATAAGAACTTCAGTCCGATCCGTGACGAGGTGGGAAAACCCTCCTTGACAAATAATCTGGATGAAACGACTTACCGTGCAGACGCATGGAAAACGGAAAACACATTGACTTACGACAATACGTTTAATGACATGCACACCGTGGGTGTCTTACTATCCACTACGGCCGATCATTACAGCAAGCGAGGGCTAGAGGTTAATGGAAAAGATTTATCTGACGAATCCGATTATTTACAATATCTATCCTATGCGAATTCCGTTTCCGCTACCGATTATTTGACCGGTCCTGACGCAAACGTATCCTTGATCGCCCGTCTGGCTTATTCCTTCAACGATCGTTACTTCGTTACAGCCTCTTGGCGTCGTGATTACGCAGGCCGTCTACCTAAAGATAATAACTATGGCGACTTCCCTGCCGTAACAGCCGGATGGAAAATCTCTAATGAATCTTTCTTCCCGAAAAGCGAGACACTGAATTTATTGAAGATCCGTGCTTCTTGGGGACGTGTCGGTAATCTAGGATCTATCGGTTACAATTACAAATCAGCTTTATTAGGTAAGAATTATTGGTCGGAGCAGGCACAGTACGGCGTAGAATCGAACAAGATTTGGGGAAACTTCGTCTATAACTCTACCGCATTAAATCCCAACTTAACATGGGAAACTTCCGAGCAATGGGACTTAGGCTAGATGTGAACATGTTCGACAATCGCTTGAGCATGGCATTCGACTATTTCGACAAACGCACGTTCAACTTGATCCAGTCGCAAACGATGAACTGGCCGGGAACGATCGGTATCGATGCCATGTTAGTCAATCAAGGTGAAGTCCGCAACCGAGGTTTCGAGGCACAAATCAATTGGAACCAACAAGTAAATAAAGATTGGTCGTACTTCGTTTCCGGAAACTTCTCTTATCTAAAGAACTGGGTTTCTGATATTGGGGTAAAGAACGCAGACGGAACCCCGGGCGTTTGGACAGGTATCACCAAAAATGATGCATATTTCGATGGAAGTTATCGTAACCTTCCATATATGTATCAAACAGCCGAAGGAGAACCGCTGGCCTCTTTCTATCTGATCAAGACTGACGGCATTTTTCAAAGCGATGCGGATGCAGCCGCTTATGTAAACAAAGACGGAAAACGAATCCAACCGGACGCTGTAGCCGGCGATTTGAAATTCGTCGATGCCAATGGTGATGGAGTCATCAATGATGAAGACCGTCAATACTGCGGTAGCGCTACACCTAAAACTACATTCTCATTCTCCGGAGGATTCACTTGGAAGAAGCTTTCCGTAAGCGCTATGTTCCAAGGCGTAGGTGGAGCACAAGCTTTATATGTAGGTAAATATATGGCCTTAAGCGATGTAGAAGGAAACTTCAACCGCTCAAAAGAGATCATGAACGCTTGGAGTCCGTCGAATACAGGTCGAATATTCCACGCTTATCGAAAAACGACCCGAATAGCAACTTTAGCACACCGTCTGATTGGTATCTGGAGAATGCTTCTTACTTACGTTTGAAGAACTTCACCGTATCCTATGACTTGAGTGATGTTATCCGGAAATGCGCTCACCTGCAAGAACGCAACAGCATGATGTCGGTTTACCTTAGCGGTGAGAACCTCTTCACGATCACGAACTATTCAGGAATGGACCCGGAAACCGGCGGTTGGGATGCCTTGAAGTATCCGGTTTCACGCATATTCTCTGTCGGAGTCAAATTGACATACTAATCGGGTGTTTTAAAAGATATTCATATTAACAAAGGATCAAAATGAAAAGATATATTACAGTATTAGCATTATCCGCATTGGTTTGTAGTTCTTGTAGCGACTTCCTCGACGTTCAGCCGGAAGGAAACGCAACTACAACCTCCTATTTCTTGAATGATCAACAGGCCATTGATGCCATTGACGGATTATATGAAAGATTCCATCAAGAGGGTTGTTACGGCCGTGAGTTATTCTGGGAACAGGGAGCCGCATGCGACATTGTTTGGGGACGTACACGCGGTTATAACTCTTTGGCGACCTTAGCCTATACCGGTGATGAATCTCCTCTAAGAGATGTATTCAGCCGTATGTATTCTACTATGTCCCGTGCGAATTGGATCATCCAAGAATTAGTGAAGAAAGAAAAGGGAACGACGCTGACCGCCGTCGAGAAACGCAGCTTGGGCGAAGCTACTTCAGTCGCGGCTGGGCACATTATCTGATCGCTTATCGGTACGGTACGGATAAACAAGGAGTGCCTTTCGTACGTTACGAGGACTTCCCCGACGATTACGACAACTCCATACCGCCTCAGCAAGCTACCGTTATGGACAATTATAACTGATCATCGAAGATATGGACAAGGCAATCGCCTACCTTCCAAACTTCGAATCCTATGACGCCGACAACCGGGGCCGGGCACATCAGGCTGCTGCCGTGGCGTTCAAAGCGAAAACTTATGCTTACTGGGCTACTTGGGATGCTACCCAATGGAACAACGTCATCGAGATGGTCAATCAATTGGAGAACAACTACAATCGAGATCTAGCTCCTACATTCGCGGAACTATTCTCGTCTGACTTGAAAGATTATTGGAACGCCGAATATCTCTGGACTATTCCGAGTATCGGCGGCGCACTACCGGGCGGTACCGAATTCCCGGGCATTATCCTTGAGAACAAAGGATGGGGCAAATATAATGGTTGGGGGCAGATGAAGCCCTCTTACGACATCTACGAAGAAATGGCGAAAGATGGTAAAGGTAATGACCGTTTAGTACGCTCAATCTTGGAATACAACCAAGAGTTCCCGTTCTTCGGCGAGACACGCAAGTTCTGGTCTACCTCCGACCTTGAAGCTGGTTTCATGATCAATAAATACATGGACGCGTTCAAATACTCAGACCCTGTAGGTGAAGGAGCCGTGAGTGCTAACGGAGACTGGCCTACGGTCCGTGTCAATTTCCCGATCATCCGTTTCGCAGAAATGTTATTGTTCCGTGCCGAGGCATATTTAATGACAGGTCAAGCCGATAAAGCAACCGCAGACATCAACCGTATCCGCCTACGCTCCAACTTGACACCGCTTGCCGGCACCGCCACGATGAAGGATCTATATCACGAACGCCGTTGTGAATTGGCTTTTGAGTTTACAGATCATCTATTCGACTTAAAGCGTTGGAACCGTTCTTCCAATACCGACATAAAGACATTGGCCGATAAAGAGTTGAACGCACATCCACGTATCCGCAGATATGAAGACCGGGCGAATCCGGAATCCGCATTCACGATTATTGGTTACGAAGATTACACCAACAAAAACGCCTATCAAGCGCATATGATGGTATTCCCGTATCCAAGTGAAGAGATTACTAAATCGAATGGTCAATTGAAGCAGAACGAGGGATATTAACCGACTCCTTTAAACCGATCAAGGTACGAATAAGATTCATTACGGGCTGTCTCAGAAAATGAAACAGCCCATGTTATTTTCTACCGGGTAAAAACGCATATCTCAAATAGGTAGCTTACCTTTGCCTATTGTATACTATATATTAAACAAAAAATATACCATGAGATTAATTCAAACGCTTTCTTCTTGCTTGTGTACAGGAATAATAGCCTTATTCACGGCCTGTAGCCAAGCTCCACAATCCCCCATCGATTCCGTGGATCCGTTTATCGGCACGGGATTTCACGGACACACGTATCCCGGGGCCACGGCTCCTTACGGAGCGGTCCAACTAAGCCCGGACACCCGGAAAGGGAATTGGGACGCTTGTTCCGGTTATCATTACAGCGATTCTACCTTAATGGGTTTTTCCCATACCCATTTAAGCGGTACGGGATGTATCGACCTAGGCGATATCCTATTCCGCCCGTCTCTCCAGACACCTCTAGCGTTCTCGCACTCGGACGAGAAGGCTTCCCCGGGCTACTACTCGGTGAATCTCAAGGAGGCAGGTGTATTAGCGGAACTTACCACGACCCCGCATGTCGGGATACACCGATATACCTATAAAAAAGAGACAGAGGCTACGTTGGTGGTCGATATGGACCATTTATTGGATAACGAATATATGTACGAGGCTGGGTGAAGCGAACCGGGGATAACGAGCTTACCGGTATGCGGCGTACCCGGGGCTGGGTAGACAATCAATATGTCTTCTTTGTAGCGCAGTTCTCGCAACCCTTCTCTTCCATGGAACAGCCTTCCGAACGGCAAGCCGTACTTACCTTCGATACGACTACCGGAAAGCCCATCGTCTGCAAAGTCGGGGTATCGATCGTAAATGAGGAGAACGCCCGTCTGAACCTTGAGCAAGAGACGGATTCCTATGGCTTTGATTTCGATGCCATCCATCAAGCGACACGCTCCGATTGGGAAAAAGAGCTGGACGTTATCACGGTAGAAGGAGGCACCGAAGCCGAGCGCACGAATTTCTACACGGCGCTATACCATAGCAAGATCATTCCGAATATAGCGAGCGACGTGAACGGACAATACCGCCGTCACGACATGAGCGTAGCGACGATCCCGGCAGGTCGCCGCCAATTCTCCACCTTCTCCACTTGGGACACCTTCCGGGCCTGGCATCCGATGATGACTCTGTTGGATACTACCTTGGTGAATGATATGGTACAGTCTCTCTTGGATATGTACGACGCCAGCGGCGAGCTTCCGTTATGGCCCTTATCGGCGGGCGAGACCGGGACCATGATCGGTTATCACTCCACATTGATTATAGCGGACGCTTATTTAAAAGGTATTCGCGGATATGACGCAGAACACGCTCTCGAAGCGATGAAGATCTCCGCTGAGAAGAATAAGAAAGGAGCGGATTATTATATAAAGGAAGGCTTCATCCCGACGAATATCAAGAAAGAATCGGTTTCCTGCCTATTGGAATTTGCCTACGATGATTGGTGTATCGCACAAATGGCGAAAGCTTTAGGACATATGGATGATTATGAGACCTTCATCAAGCGCTCCCAGAATTTTATCAACGTATTCGACGGTAGTACGGTTCTTCCGGGGCAAACGGCAGGATGGGAATTGGGAGACACCTTTCGATCCATTCGCCATCGGACGTTCCTATACGGAGCTACGGCCTGGCAATATCGTTTCTTTACCCCGCATGACGTATATGGATTGACCCAGTTGTTCGGAGGCCGGGAGGCGTTCATCGCTGATCTGGATAGCTTATTTATGGTTACCTCCGAGGTAGTCGGCGATCTGGTAGACGTTACCGGATTGGTCGGTCAATATGCGCATGGCAACGAGCCTAGCCACCACATGGCTTACCTATATAGCTATGTGGGCCAGCCCTGGAAGACACAGGAATGGACCCGTCGCTTGCTGGACGAGATGTACCAGCCACGCCGGAAGGCATCATCGGCAATGAGGATTGCGGCCAGATGTCCGCTTGGTATATCTTGAGCAGCCTCGGCTTCTACTCCGTATGTCCGGGTAGCAACCAGTTTATCCTAACGACCCCGTTGTTCGATAAGGCGAACATGAAGCTGGGCAATGGCAAGACATTGGTCATTACCGCCAACCAGCCGGATAAGAACAAGTATATCACGAAGGTTACCTTAAACGGCGAGGAGATATCGCATTGCTACATCACCTACGACCAGTTGATGCAAGGGGGGACGCTGGACTTTACGCTCTCGGCGACACCGGACAAGCGTTGGGGAACCGCTCCCGAGTACGCTCCCTATTCCTATACGGAGCAACCTACCGTCTCTATCCCTTACATAGCGAATGATCTGGATTTGTTTGAAGGAGAGATTACGGCGGAACTAAAATCCACGACACCCGAGGCGGTTATCCATTACACGCTTGACGGATCGGAACCGGATGAGAACGCTCCGGTATACAGCGAGCCATTCGTCTTAAAAGAGACCACGATTATCAAGGCCAAAGGATATAAAAAGGGATTCGTACCCAGCCGTACGTACTCGATCCAAGCGACAAAAGCCGTATTACGCCCCGCGTTATCCATACAGCCTACGAAGCATGGGGTAGCTTATACTTATTACGAAGGAGAGTTCCAATGGGTAGCCGATCTGCAAAAGGCGAAGGTGGTCGAGACCGGAACAATACCTGAGCCTTCTATCCTGAACGCTAAATTGCCGGATCATTTCGGTTATATCTTCACCGGATATATATACGCCCCGGAAGATGGAGTCTATGAGTTCAGTACCCGCTCGGATGACGGTAGCGTCCTCTATATCGGCAAAGAAAAGGTAGTGGACAATGATGCCTCCCACGCCGCCATCGACGCAACGGGACGCATCCCCTTACAAAAAGGCTACCACCTTCGCCTTGCATTATTTCGAGGATTACGAGGGTGAGTACCTAGGCTGGAGCTGGCGTACGCCAAGCATGTCCACACTAGACACAATCCCAACAGAGAACCTTTATATAAATTGATAATATTAAATACTGAATCATATGAGAAGAACAACTCTATCCGTGCTATCCGCCTTAGCCATCCTGCTATCCGGCATGATCGTTCCGGAGGCCGCGGCACAAAGTCGCCGAGACAAAGAACAAACGTATGTACTAGAGAAACCTTACGAGGTCAAGAAACTAGTCCCCCCTACCGGAAAGAAAATAAAGAACGTGATCCTCATGATCGGCGACGGCATGAGCCTTATGCACATGTATTCCGCTTGGACCGCCAACCGGGGCAAGCTCTGGCTAGACAACTCCCAATACACCGGCCTCTCGAAAACCTATTGCGCCAACCGCTCATCACCGACTCCGGAGCCGGAGGTACCGCACTGGCCACCGGCCATAAAACGAACTACCATATGGTAGGCGTAGACCCGGAAGGCAAGCCCTTGGAATCTTTGGCTACCTTGGCGAATAAGAAAGGCCTGTCAAGCGGCATCGCCGTTACCTGTCGCCTATGGGACGCTACGCCCGCCGACTTCTGCTGCCACAATACGGATCGCGACGCCGAGGCCGAGATCGTAGCGGATTACGTGAACTGTGGCGTCGATTACGTATTCGGCGGCGGCTCCAAGCTATTCGAGAACCGTGCAGACGGACGTGATTTGTTCAAGGAATTAAGGGAGAAAGGTTACCAGACTCCCCGTAGCTGGGAGGAACTGGCGAAGATTCAAAAAGGCAAGGTATTCTGCGTTACCGATACCGTAGACACCCCGCTTCCCGCCGAGCGAGGCGATCTCTTGGCTCGTGCCTCGATGAAGCGATCGATCTGCTGGGACAAAACCCGGAAGGTTTCTTCCTGATGGTAGAGGGCTCCCAATTGGATGATTACGGACATTTCAACGATATCGACCTGTTGATGCAAGAGACACATGATTTCGACCGTACGATCGGACGTATCTTCGAATGGGCCGCCCAAGACGGTGAGACATTGGTTGTCGTAACCGCCGATCACGAGACCGGTGGCCTTACCTTGGTGGACGGGGATCTGAACGAGGGCCGTATCGTTTGTAAATTCTCCACCGGAGGGCATAGCGGCGTGATGGTTCCCGTTTATGCTTTCGGCCCGGGTGCCGAGAACTTCACGGGTATCTTCGAGAATACGGATATCTTCTGGAAGATCAAAAAGCTCCTGAATCTATAATCAAACAGTATTCATCCGATGGAGAGTATAACAGGCCGCTATCCCGCTAGTCAAGTACCGCAATCCTCCCGGTCGGTACCGCAGTACCCTGCCCAAGTACCGCAGTACTTTGCTGAGAGGACAGCGGTACTTGACTAGCAGGACAGCTAGTACTTGACTAGCAGTACTACGGTACGACCGGGGAGGACCGTGTTCACCGACTGAGGCGCACCTTCTCCCTCTCTCCCTCAATAAATATCATAAAGAATGACAACAAGACGAAACTTCTTAAAGCAATCCCTTCTCGCGGCAGGCGCGGCCTCCGTTCCCGCCGGGAACCTTTTAGCGCAAGAGAAAATGGAAGAGAAACGCCCCAAGTACAATCTTCCTTACAAGAACACCTACCTGAAGGAACCCTTCGTGACCGAGAACGAGTTCCGGACAGCGAAACCGGAGACCATCACGCCCGGAACCTTCGAGGAGGCCAAGCAAATCCTCCCGGACCCGACTTGGAGCGGACACGAGAAGGAAATCGAGATGTACTGGAAGGCTTGGCAAATCGGCATCGGCAACATCAAGGCCCCGGAACCGGATTCCGGTTTCGTATGCAGCTACCTCGATGTCGCTACAACGGCAATATCTTCATGTGGGACTCCGCCTTCATGATGATGTTCGCCCGTTTCGGTACCCGCTTCTTCCCCTTCCAACGTACGTTAGATAATTTTTACGCCAAACAACACCCAGACGGTTTCATCTGCCGGGAGATTAAGGCGGACGGAGCAGACTGTTTCGAGCGTTACGATCCGACCAGCACCGGACCGAATATCCTCCTTGGAGCGAGATCGTCTATTATAAGCAGTTCGGCGATATAGACCGCCTACACAAGATATTCCCCGCCCTTTGCGCTTATTATAAATGGTTGAAGCTAAACCATACGTGGCGCAACGGTACGTATTGGACCAGCGGTTGGGGTACCGGCATGGACAACATGCCCCGGGTGGAACCGAAATACAACCCGATATACAGCCACGGCCATATGATCTGGCTGGACGTTTGCTTGCAACAATACTTCACCGCCGGGCATCTGCTTGAGATGGGTTTCTATCTGGAGCGTTGGCAGGAGATCGAGGAGTTCGAGGACGAGCAGAAGATGCTAAAGAAGTATATCAACGAGAACCTATGGGACGAGAAGGAACATTTCCTTTTCGATCAATACGCCGACGGAAGCCTTTCCTCCACCAAGGGAATCTATGCGTACTGGGCCTTATTGACCGATGTCCTGTCCAAGGAACGCATGGATGCTTTCGTGGCCGAGCTGGATAACAAGGAGACATTCAACCGCCTGCACCGCATCCCTTCCCTTGCCGCCAACCATCCTAAATACAAGGATAACGGCCGCTACTGGCAGGGTGGCGTATGGCCGGGAGCGAATTATATGGTGATTACCGGCCTATTGCAACAAGGCTATCGTAAATTGGCTTACGAGATCGCACGCAACCATTATGATAACGTCCTAAAGGTGTATAAGAATACCGGTACGTTCTGGGAATACTACGCTCCGGAACATGAGGAGCCGGGCTTCATGGCTCGCCCGAATTTCGTGGGCTGGGGCGGACTGGCACCGATCTCCGGCTTGATCGAGCAAATCTTCGGCATCCGCTCCAATGTGTACGAGAAGAAATTGACCGTAGACGTGAACTTGACGGAGGCTTATGGTATCGACCGTTATCCTTTCGGCCTCGACGGTCTGGTAGCGATCAAAGTCAAGGCCCGTTCTTCCGCTACCCAAGAGCCGCAGGTAGAAATTACCAGCGACGTCCCCTTGGAACTAACCGTCCTTTGGGGCGACAAACAGAAGACGGCTAACGTAAAACCCGGCACGCAAACCATATAAAACAGTAAATCCATCAAACATCCAGTTGTAGAGACGGTGCGTGCCCCGTCTCTACAACTAGACTCAAAAACAATTAGTATATGAAACAGATTCTATCCTTATTTATTCACCTCCCTCCGCCCTCCTGTACGGCTTGCTCCTCCCCGAAGGGATCGGACACAGTTCAAGTGGCGGAGACAATCACGGAGCAGACGATTCAGAAAGCCTCCTCCGCAATTCATTACAACGCCTTCTCGCACAATGATTACTGGCGGGAGAGACCTCTGCTGGACGCCTTGTCCTTCCGCTTCAACTGCGTGGAGGCCGATCTGTGGCTGATCGATGGCGAGCTATACGTTTCCCATGACCGCCCGGAACCCAATCCGGCCATTACCTTCGAGAACCTATACCTCAAGCCGCTCGTGGCCCGCATACAAGCGAATGGAGGTAAGGTCTATCCCGATAGCGATCGTCCTTTCTACCTGATGGTGGATTGCAAGGCACAAGGCGAAGAGATGTACAAGCTATTAAAGAAACAGATGGAACCTTACAAGGAATATTTCTGTTCCGTCGATAACGGCGAATATAAAGAAGGTGCCGTCCTCTTCTTCCTTTCCGGCGACCGTCCGAAGAACAGCCTGCCGAAAGAGAACAGCCGCTTCACCTTCCTCGACGGACAAATAAAGGATCTGGGACAGGGCATCCCTGCTTCCCTCGCTCCGGTCATAAGCGATAATTACTCCGATTTCTTCACTTGGAAAGGTGAAGGCGAGATGCCCGCCGACCAACTACAGAAGATGCGTGAGATCATCCGGAAAGTCCACGATGAGGGAAAACTATTCCGTTGGTGGGGCGCCCCGGATACCGAGCAGTTCAAACGCTTCTTCATCAAGGAAGGCGTAGACTTGGTAGGTGCCGACGATCTGAATGGGTTATACAACGTATTGAACGAGCGTTAAACGAGAAAATTACAATAGGCATTATAAGGTTGTTACAATGGGCATTCTAGCATCCTTACAACAGGCATCGTAACAGCCTTATAATGCCCATCATAGTTTTAACATATCACAACCGCTTTTATTCCAACCAAGGCTGCGGATTCAGCTTCGTCTTTTCCTTCCACAATTGGAAATGGAGGATCGTGGAATTACCGTCCTCCGGATCCGAATAGATCCTTCCGATCGCTTGACGGGTAGAGACCCGGTCGCCCGCTTTTACATATACCTGACTCAAATTGCTATAAACCGTCAAGTAGTTACCATGACGAACGATTACGGAATTATTATACCCCGGCACCACGAACACACGCGTTACCTCCCCATTGAATACCGCACGGGCATCCGCCCCGGGTGAGGTCTGGATATCGATACCACTATTACTGGTACGAACATATTTCAACTCCTGATGCTGTTGCTCGCCGAATGTAGCGACGATCGTATGTCTTCCGGCCACCGGATACGGCAAACGTCCCCGGTTATTGGCGAAGTTATCGGACAATTGCTTCTCCGCCTTTGTCATCGCATAGCCCCCTTTCGTATCCGCCACACGTTCCTCACGGATCGGCTCTTTTTTACTTTCCGGTACGGGTTTACCCTTAGCGGCAGCTTGTTCACGGGCACGACGCTCACGTTCCGCACGTTCACGGGCGGCTTTCGCCTCGGCCTCGGCACGGGCGATCTCCTCGGCGATCTGCTTCTCTATCTGTCGGTTTAAAGCCTCGGCTTGACGACGCTTCTTTTGGAGATCCGCCTTCAAATCCTTTTGTCTCTTATTCAATAGCTGGACTTCCTCTTTCTGAGAAGCTTCCTCACTTTCTAGCTTCTTACTCTCTTCTTGACGAGTTCCTAAAAGGGTACGCTTCTCGGCACGGGTCTTCTCCATCTCAGCTTGCTTGCGGCTGATCTCGGCCTGCTTTTCAACGATGTCATTCGCTTGCCGCTTCTGCCAATCCGCATATTCCCGTAAATACCGCATACGCCGCATGGATTGAGAGAAACTCTCGGCGGATAGGATAAACAACAATTTATCTTGCGAGCTATGGCGTTTATAAAGCCTCGCATCGATTTACCGTAATTCGTCTGCTTATCGCCCAGTTCCCGTTTTAAGGTGCGCAACTGGCCTTGGATATTCAAGATATCTTTCTCGATCTCATCCAGCTCTTGATTCAATAAACTGATGACTTTCTTACGCGAAAGAATTTGTTTGGAAAGTAGATTCAAACGGTTCAGGGAAGTTTTAGCAGTCTGGGCCGTCTCTTGTAATAATTTATTCGTCTCCTCGATATCGGCCAACGCCTCCTTGCGCTGCTGCTCCAACTGACGGACAGCAGCGGATTTCTGACCGTAAACCACGGTAGATAAAGACAATGCCAATAGAACGATCCAGACGTACCTCATGATAGATTATTGATTCAGATTCGTAATCGTTTTCAATACTTGCGCAAAGGTAATACGCTTATATTTAGAAGGAACTGAGAAATCCAACTTGAGCGGCTCGTCCAGTTGGATACGGGAGTAATGGATCTTCACCCCACCCTCGGGATTCCCGTTCTTCAACACCTGCACATCCATCAACATCGGGAACGGCTGCCGATCCACCAAGCGAAAATCCTCGTACAGCCATTGCAAGGCATAACGATCGGAAGGGTCCGCTACATAGGTAGAGAGAAGTTTCTCCTCGCCGTCCGCCTTAAAGGTATAGAATAGCCCCATGGCATCCTTTGTCTTGATCTCGGCTACCGGACCTTCTTGATTCAGCTTAAACCGATTATAATGCTTACGGGAAACACCTTGCTCCCCCGGGATAAACAGATGATTCGTGAAAAGAGCCTGCAAATTGTAGAAGTTGAACTCGATCGGAGTCTGTCCTTGCAAATTGGAATAATTCTCGATCATATAACGTTTATTCATGCGGTCTACCACCTTGATCGTATCCCGGCTCAACTCGATACGGAAGATCTCGATCCCGAGAAATGGCTGTACCGACAGTTGGAAAGCGCTATCCTTGACCATCTTCATATCCACCCGAGAGCTCATTTGCTTACCGGGGATATCCAGATCCACGTTCAGCCGAGCCGTCAAGGTACGGAACTGGAAGGATTGATCCTCCACCGACTGGAAGAACTCATTATGAGCCTTCACGCTAGCGGATTCCACCGTCCCGACTTTCTTGGACGATTTACAGCCTGTCAACATCGAAAGTAAAAGACCTCCACATAACAGGAAGGTCAAGAAATAGTCTCTTTTCATTTCGCGTTCTCGTCTTCTATATATTGTTGCTCGGCGATCTTACGGTTCAAGATCTCGGAATCCTTCCCCATCTCTTTCGCCTTTTTCCATTGCTCCACCGCTTTCTCCTTATCACCGTTCATGAAAAGGATGTCCCCATAATGATCCACGAGTTCGGCGCTCTTTGTCTTATCTTTCTCCAAAGCGCTCTCGATATAGATTTTCGCCAAGGTATAGTTCCCTTGTACGAAGAAGATCCAAGCGTAGGTATCCAGATACGTGGCGTTGTCCGGTTCCAGCTTGATACATTGGGCGCTCATACGCTCCGCCTTCTTCAAGTCTTTCTTCTCCAAGGAAAGGAAGTAACTGTAGTTGTTCAGTACGACCACGTTCTTGTCATTGTACTTCAATGCCTCATCGTACGCTTTATACGCTTGATCCAATTGCCCCATCTGGTAATAAATATCACCGATCTGCCGTAGAAATCCGATTTCAGCGGCAGGTTCTCCTTCGGAATGATATTCAAGCCCGCATAATAGGTATTCAAGGCTTCTTGATATTTCTGTTGTTGGTAGTAAGCGATACCCAGATAGAAGTAATATTCCGGCGACTCGGGGAAAAGCTCCATACAAGCCGTACAGATACGGATGACCTCCGGGATATCCTCCCCTTTCAAAGCCAGATTCAGCAATTGCTGCCAAGCCCCGGCGTTACTCGGTTCCATCTCGGTTACCAACTGGAACTGGAATTTCGCCTCCTCTGTCTTTCCTTGGGCCATCAAGAGACCGCCATACATCAGCTTTAAGTCAATATCCTCCGGATGTTGCTCCAAAAGAGTTTGGAATAAATGGTTCGCGTTCTCGGTTCCCTGCTTCGTTTGTTGCAGTTTCAAGATATACCGGGAAGGATGTTCACTTTCGTCTCCACGTCCAGCTTCTCGTTTACCAAAGCGCTACGGATTTGTTGCTCGGCGGCCTCCTTATCCCCTTTCGCCTCGTAGTAATTGGCCATAGAGACGATATAATAAGGGTCGGTCGGATCAATCTCATTCGCTTTTTGATAGCAAGCCAAAGCCTTGTCCATCTCCCCGTTTTCCAAATGAAGATCGCCCAATACGATCTGGTAACGGGCCTCCATAGGATATTTAGCCGCTAGCTTCTCGATCTCCTTGAAAGCCTCTTCCGGTTTCTCCAACTGGACGTACAGTTTGTATTTCTGCATGGAGATCGCCTCGTTCATACCCATAACCGACTCCAAGGCGTCATAAGCCTCGATCGCCTTCCCGATCTCGCCGGCTTGCGTCAAGGCATCGGCCAGATAATAATTCAGCTCCTCCTTCTCCGGATAATCACGAACCAATTCCTCGTACTCCTCGGCGGCTTCGCCATACATACCCAGATTCCGGGTGATAGACGCCAATGCCATTTTATACGTGAAATTATCCTTGCTGTTGGCTACGGCTCTTTTCAACATCTCGACCGCTTTCTCCGGACGGTTCAGCTGCACATAAAAAGAAGAAAGCTCATACAAGACCGGAGCCGCCGTAAGAAGTCAATACGCCAAACAATGGTTGAAGGCATCATTAAGCGGTCGTCGAATTTCCCGGCGTTCTTCAAGTTCAAGCCTCATAAAAGAAGTAATCGAATTTACGTTGATCCTTCTCCGTTTCTGTAGCACCAGCCGGGAGCACAGCGACCAACGAGAGGAAAGAGATGAGATATATCAGTTGCTTAAACATCCTATTATTCTTGTTAACCTTATTATTCTTATTCTTTTCCGGTATGACCGAATCCCCCAGCTCCCCGCTCGGTATCATCCAACGTCTCCACGGGCTCCCAATCCACATGGCTATGAGCGGCTATAACCATTTGGCAGATACGCTCACCATCATTCACCGTAAAAGGCTCGGAAGATAGATTCACGAGAATGATACCGATCTCCCCCCGATAATCGGCATCGATCGTACCCGGCGTATTCAGCAGGGTTATCCCATGCTTTAAAGCCAGCCCGCTACGAGGACGCATCTGGCCTCATAGCCTTCCGGCAGCGAGATATAAAGTCCGGTCGGGATTAATTTACGTTCCAACGGTTTCAACACAACCGATTCCGACAAATTCGCCCGGATATCCATCCCGGCAGATAAAGGAGTCGCATAACCCGGCAGCGGGTGATGCGATTTATTGATAATTCTTACTTTCATATATTATCTTATTTTCTTTATTCCCGAACGGAGACTATTCGGATTACACCGAGTGCTCCAAAACGAAGCGATAAAGACCATATCATCATCTATATAATAAATAACCTTATAATTCTTATGAACAACCAAACTGCGATACTCTCGTTTAAGCCCTCTCAAAGCAGGTTCAATCTTACCTAAACGAGGGAAAACAGACAGCCGCTCATTTGTTCTCTGCACTTCGTCCACAAAACGAATCACGGCCTTTTCCCCAAAAGCAAGAAAACCAAACGATATCGCTTCCTTAAACAACACCTTAGCCTCATCAAGCCAAACTACTTGCATAAGAACGGATATTCATTCTTAGCTCTTGAAAGACTTTCTCGCTCGGGGTAAAACGTCCAGCGACACGATCCTCTTCAGCCCTCCCTAGACTTTCTTTCAATTGAGCGATCGAATGAGGTAATGCCGGTACATCTCCAAACAAACTATCAGAAACCTCTTGTCTTTCTTGAAACTTTACTTTTACTTTTCTTACAGCATCAAGAATCGCTTCCATAAGCTCCTCATTACCTAAGGCACTCATGGTTTCCTCTATATATACATATTTCAATTCATTTACTGTCATACTTCTTAATAGGTTCTAATCCTTGATCTCCACAAAGGTAATGAATTAACTAATTAACCCAATCCCCGTTCTCTTTTATTAACTGAACTAAACGTTCTACAGCGTCTTCCTCGGGGATATTCTTGAGGACACATTCCTTACCTTTATACAGGCTGATTTGTCCACGTCCGGCACCCACATAACCATAGTCGGCATCGGCCATCTCGCCGGGGCCGTTTACGATACAGCCCATGATACCGATCTTCAAGCCTTTTAAATGGGAAGTAGCCTCCTTGATACGGGCGATCGTTGTTTGCAGGTCGTACAAGGTACGTCCGCAACTCGGACAAGAGATATATTCCGTCTTACTGATACGGGTTCTTGTAGCCTGCAAGATCCCGAACATACAGCGATCCGAGACAACCGCCTCGCATCCCTCATTGTGCAGCATCAAGCCATCCCCAAAACCATCCAGCAAAAGCGTACCGAAATCGGCGGCGGATTTCAGTTGCAACAACTCCACATCCGTCTCCCGGAAATCACGATGCAAGACAACCGGCACGTCACAACCCGCCATCAGCAATTTATGCATAGCCGCACGTTGCGAGCCAACCCCATTCCGATGATGTGTACTTAATAAAACCACCACGGTCTTATCCGCTTTCAAGATCTCCAACATACGATCCGTAAGATCCATATACGTCAGACGGATAAACTTAAGCGGACAATCGTAATCCTTTAACTCCTCCGCTTCCGAGGCGATGAAGCAAGGAAAAGCATTCGGACGCTCTTTCCAAAAATGAGCGTCTACCAATAAACGGAAATTATCCGGCAAATTATCCGGATCTTCCTTTCCTATATATATATAGTCCGGCAAGGACAAATGATCAAACTCAAAATCCCCGTTACTACGATCGGAGATCACGACTGGCGGGAAAGTACCTCCGATACCCTCCACCACACGGCTTATACGACGCATGTCGCCACCGTATCGAAACCGGGAGCCATCGAAGCCTCGATAGGACGATGATTTTCCCGTTCCCTAATATAATCCACCAATTACGCGCTACCGGCATTTCCGCCTCGGGGTCCTCACTCAAGGAAACCCGGATCGTATCACCGATACCGTCACATAGAAGCGTACCGATTCCGACAGCGCTCTTGATACGCCCGTCCTCACCGTCACCCGCCTCCGTTACCCCAAGGTGCAAGGGGTAATGCATATTCTCGGCCTCCATCGTACGAACAACAACCGCACGGTCCTTACCATGACAACGGTATTGGAAGCCTTAATCGAAATAACCACATCCGGGAAATTCTCCTCCCGGCAAATGCGAAGAAACTCCATACAACTCGCTACCATCCCTCGGGCGTATCACCATAACGGCTCATGATACGATCGGAGAGCGAGCCATGATTCACACCGATACGAATAGCGGTGCCATGTGCCTTACAAATATTCAAGAAAGGGACGAACCGCTCACGGATCTTCTCGATCTCGGCGGCATATTCCTCATCCGTATATTCAAGATGGCTGAATGTCTTTACCTTATCTACATAGTTTCCCGGATTGATACGTACCTTTTCCACCTCACCGGCGGCGGCATCAGCCGCTCTAGGATTAAAATGGATATCAGCGACCAAAGGAGTCGTATACCCTTGTTCATTCAATTGTTTACGAATCTCGCCCAAGTTTCGGGCTTCCCGTTCCCCCTGTGCCGTAAAACGCACATACTCAGCTCCCGCCTCGATCATACGGATCGCTTGAGCTACCGCCGCCTCCGTATCCATCGTTGATACATTAGCCATGGATTGAATACGGATAGGATTCTCACCTCCCATGGGTGTGTCACCGATTTGGGCAACGGATGATTTACGGCGGTTGTAATTAAAGTAAGCCATTGTTAATTGAAAATTGAGAATTGAAAATTGAGAATGAGTGTTGAGAACTGAAAACCTAAAGAGAGACTTTCTCCTTAATTTTCAATTCTCAACTTTCAACTTTCAATTAATTAGTTTTGTATTTAAAAGAAACCTTAGCCAACTCCTCGTTAGCCTTCACGATTTTCTTCTTCAAATCCTCCTTATAAGCGGATAGCTTCTCCTGAAGTTGCTCGTCGCCGACGGCAAGCATCTGCACCGCAAGGATACCAGCGTTCAAAGCGCCATTGATGCCGACAGTAGCCACAGGGATTCCCGGAGGCATCTGTACGATAGCCAACAAGGCATCCATACCGTCCAGCGTAGAGTTAATAGGCACGCCGATCACGGGAACCGTCGTCATGGAAGCGATCACACCGCAAAGATGAGCGGCCATTCCGGCAGCGGCGATGATAACCTTGATTCCACGTCCTTTAGCTCCTTTGGCGAAAGCCTCCACCTCAGCGGGAGTACGGTGTGCGGATAGAGCATGCATCTCGAACGGGATCTCCATCTCATCCAAGAACTTAGCCGCCTTCTCCATAACGGGTAGATCCGAGGTACTACCCATGATAATACTTACAACAGGTGTCATTCTTATTTAGCGATTAATTTTTGATAGTCTTCAGCGGATAATAGTTCCTCCAACTCAGAAGCGTCCGTAAGAGAAATCTTGATTAACCAACCTTTACCATAAGCGTCTTCATTAACCAATTCAGGAGCGTCTTCCAATTCAGCGTTTACTTCCAAAACCTCTCCGCTAACCGGCATGAAAAGATCGGAAACAGTCTTAACAGCTTCAATCGTACCGAACACCTCTTCTTGAGCGACGGTCTCCCCCTCTGTCGTAATGTCTACATAAACGATCTCACCTAGCTCGCCTTGAGCGTAATCAGTAATACCAACATAAGCTACGTCACCTTCTACACGAATCCACTCATGGTCTTTTGTGTACTTTAAATCTGCAGGAAAATTCATAATTTTAGTGTTTTTATTAGATGAATAAATAGATATAACTCATTAATGAGGCTACAAAGGTACATATAAATCCCAGACAAAACCCCGCATATACCTGCATTGGTGTATGCCTTTTTAAAAAGATACGCGAGGTACCTAATAAACCAGCCACGATCAACACGACTATAAAAGCCCAGTAGGGATTTATCATATGGATACGCGCCACTCCCATAACACCGCCCAGTAACCCGCCGATACCAATGGCATGCGCGCTAATCTTCCAAGCAAAATTGATGCATAAGGCGATTACCAAGCTACGCAAGCCCCGATCAGCATCGCTAACAACCAAAACGGCATCAGCATCTTATACAGGAAAAAGATACATACCAAGATGGAAGTGATAAAAATCAGATAAGGAACCACCCGCTCCTTCCGGTCGGAAAGCTCTATATCGCCGGCCGCGCCATTTTTCACCAATAAGAAGATGAAAAGCCCGGGAACTATCGCTGTCGAAATAAAGGTACCTCCGGCAATCAGCAGCTTCACAGGTAACGGGTAAATGGCGAGAAATGTAAACATCAACGCCAACACGATCCCATAGGTCACCATAAGCAACGGATGGAACACGAAGGATATTATATTCGAGAATAGTTTCATACGCTTTTATATTTCTTTTCTCAGACGAGCTACCGGAATCCCCAGTTGCTCCCTGTATTTCGCTACCGTACGCCGGGCGATGACATACCCTTTTTCTTTCAGGATCGTAGCCAACTCCTCATCGGTCAACGGTTTTCGTTTGTCTTCGGCATCTACATGTTCTTTCATGATCTTTTTCACCTCACGGGTCGAGATCTCCTCGCCGGTATCGGTCTGCATAGACTCGGAGAAAAAGTATTTCAACGGATAAATACCGAAATTCGTTTGCACATATTTACTGTTACTTACCCGGGAAATAGTGGAGATATCATATCCCGCACGCTCCGCTACGTCTTTCAAGATCATGGGATGGAGGGTAGCCTCATCGCCTGTCAGGAAAAAGTCCCGTTGTAAATAGATAATCGCCTCCATGGTACGCTGCAAGGTCTCATTACGTTGCTTGATAGCGTCGATGAACCACTGGGCGGAATCCAACTTTTGTTTCACGAACTGTACGGCATCCCGCCTCTCAGCGGTTTGGTTCGCCTTATTCGCCGTATAATCCTGAAACATCTCGGCATACTCCCGGTTGATACGCATATCCGGTACCCCCCGGTTATTCATGCTCAAGATAAGCTCTCCATTATGCGCTTCCACCACGAAATCCGGGATGATCTGGCTCATCGCCACTTCCATAGAACCACCCCAACTACTTCCGGGTTTCGGATTTAACATAGTAATCTCGTGAATGACCTTCTTTAACGTTTCCTCATCGATATCGAGACCTCGTAAGATCTTATCGTAATGTTTGCGGGTGAACTCCTCGAAATATTCGGTCAAAACACGAATCGCCAAATTTGTAACCGGAGTATTCTCCTTCTTATCCAGCTGGATCAACAGACATTCTTTCAAGTCACGGGCACCTACCCCGGCAGGCTCAAAATCTTGGATGATATTCAAGATAGACTCGATCTCCTTCTCATCTACCTCTTGTCCGGCTTGGAAGATCAAATCGTCCGCTATCGCCGAAAGGTCCCGGCGCAAATAACCGTCATCATCGATATTTCCAATGATATACTCCGCTATTTTCATTTGCTTATCCGGTAAATCCCTTAACCCGAGCTGCTGTAACAGAAACTCATTCAAGGATTGGCTTACGGAGAAGGGACATCCTCTTTCCGTTCCGCACGCTCGGTCATTTCCCGTAGCTTATAATCAGGTATATCGTCTTCCGTTAAATAATCTCCCAAAGAAAGGTCGGTCTCAGTATCAACAGAAGGGATCTCTTCTCCCCCCTCCTCGCTTTCAGTTCGTTCAAAATCATCAACAGGCTCTTTTCCTTCCTCCAAGGCTGGGTTATCTTCCAGCTCATGCTTCACACGTTCTTCCAACTCGATCGCGGGAAGCTCCAGAAGCCGTATCAACTGTATCTGCTGAGGGGATAGCTTTTGCTGTAACTTTTGTTGTAACTGTTGCTTTAACATAATCTAAATCATTGCACTGTAAGGGAAGGACAATCACCCGCCCTCTTATTTATCAACATGCAAATATAAGTTTTTAGTTTTAACAGTACAGCTATTAAACTATAATAGTTCTAAACAAGGTGCATGATGGACCCTAGCGACTTTAAAATCCTTCCTTCACGATCCGTTTGATCGGGAGAAAGAATCGTTCGATCAAGCGTAATTCTTCCGTTACGATCTCCGCGGAGGCTTGCGTCTCGGGCGAGACGGGCAGGTCGATACCGTAATTGGTTCTCAGGCCCTCTGGAAAATCGATATCCGCCGTATAGTACTCGTCGGTGGGGACCAATGAGATATTCGATACCACGCCGTTTACCACGCCAAACTCCTGATCCGGGAAATTGGAGAAACGGACGATCGCCCGCT
>ENA-OQAA01000257-OQAA01000257.1-human-gut-metagenome-genome-assembly--contig:-NODE-257-length-37160-cov-3.258580_pt1 | contig 37160 bp, 42 predicted proteins | sample MGYA00242489_ERZ504515 | MGnify/ENA primary metagenome ERZ504515 (study PRJEB26092, sample SAMD00036237) | human gut metagenome | host: Homo sapiens | study: EMG produced TPA metagenomics assembly of... | reverse complement strand
CTCTTTTGCTCCTTCCGGATCGTAGGATGGAACATCTGCTTCTACTGCTTCATCATATCCCCATGATGCTTTGGTAGTGGAAGACATGCTTCTTCCCCTTCTCCATACTGGAATACACCTGCTGCTAACTCTTTGTAATCAACTGCTTTTATCAATGCTTCTCGAACCTTCGGATCTGCAGTTGGTCCATTTACCATATTGAAATATGCATAAGTAATCTGAATACTAGGCTTCTTTAATAAATTGATTTTTTCATCCTCAGCAACAAGTTTTACAGATTCACCAGAGATCTGCATAGCGATATCAATCTCACCAGTTCTTAAAGCATTTACTTCCTGGTTCTGATCTGTAATTACTTTAAAAACAACACGATCTAAGTTTGGTTCACCAAGAAAATACTTTTCATTTTTCACTAATTCTGTCTGTTGATCCAAACTGAATTTTTCCATCATGAAAGGACCCGTACCTACTAAATGATTACCAAATTCATCGCCCCAACCTTCTACTTCTTCTTTTGGAACAATTCCATTTCCAATATTTGTTAATGCAGTCATAAATACGGCACTTGGTGCTTTTAAAACAGCTTTCACATGAGTCTCATCCACTGCCTCTGCATAATCTAACATATCAAGACGCTGTAAGGCCGATTCTTTTGCAGAACGATTTAAACTGTAAGCAACATCTTCTGCTGTCATTTTTCTACCATCTTGGAATTTTCCGGGATGAAAATACACATCATCACGAATGGTAAACAGATATTCCATTCCATCTTCACTAATGGTCCATTCCGTTGCAAGCGATGGCTTAATATTTGCAATTTCTTTATCATATGTTACCACTGTATCACATACCTGATAAAGAATCTGTGCCTCGTAAGTTCCTGTATATTTTACAGGATCAAGATTTTTAGGCGAAGAGATCAGTGCAATCTTTAATTCTCCACCTTTTGTCACTTCATCTGGAACATCAATAGATGCTTCTTTGTTTACAATTTCTTCTTTGTTATCTGCTGTCTTCCCTTCTTGCTTTTCTGTTTTTTCTTTACTTCCACAGCCCGCCACTGACATAGCCATAACTGCTGCAAGAACGATAGCAATTACTTTCTTCTTCATCTCATTTCCTCCTTTAGCAACAATTCATTATCTCCATAATCTTTCATAAAAAGATAACATATCCCTTCTTCCTTTTACAAGATTCGTGGTGCACAAATTTAAATCGTTAAATTGTGCACCACGAACAAATAATTTCTCATCTTTTTAATTATGATTCCATGTAAGCCAATATTTTCATTACTAAATTTACTTGAAACAACACATCTGGATCATTTAAATCAGCCCCCGTTAATTGTTCAATTCGCCTAATACGATAAGCTAATGTATTTCTATGAAGAAACAATGTCTCCGCTGTTTCTTTTCTTGCGCCATGATGCTCTGCCAGTGTTTTAAGCGTCTCCAAAAAAGGAGTTCCATACTTTTCATCATGCATCTTCAATTCCAGAAGTGTCTCATCTACAAATTCACGAAAAATATCCATTTTTGCCATTTCAAAAAATGCCTCTTCTAATCGAAGATCTTCAATAAAACAAATCTCTCTCTTTCCTCTTTTCTTACCAATTGTAATAGCAGTCCTTGCTTTCTTATATGCCATAATAAAATCATGATAAGAAAAAATCTCTGTAGAAACTCCGATTGTAATCCATGCACCATAGTTTTTATAAATCTGTCTCTGTATTTCTTTCATACACTTCAAAATTTCGCTTTTCTCAATGTCCTTTGTAAACAGACAATGAAAACTATCACTCTTATTTCCAACAAAAAAACATTGTCTGTGCCTTCTCAAGACATCTTTATGAATCTGCATAATCTCATCTTTAAAAATATTTACTTCAGCTTCTGTTTTATTTCGAATCACTTTTTCAAACTCATCAATATCTCCAACCACCAATATGTATGAAAAAAGAAGGCCACTTCAGCCTCTAGCACGTTTTACAGCATCTTCTTCTGTCTGAATATTTCCACTAATTAAATCAAAAAAAAAGTTGTTATCTTGGTAATATTCTGTTTGTTCTACCAAACCCTTTTTAGAAAACTCCAAAGCTAGATAAACGCCTGCTTGCCTTAATGCAATTTCACTCATTTCATCAAACTTTCCTTTTAAACCTACTGCATAAAGAAATCCATTGCATTTATTTTTTACGTATATTCCCATTGCACGTATTTCCCACTCTCCTGCTGATGCAGCCACGATTTCATCTTTGCTTTTCTCCACATACTCTTTTAACTGCTTCTGTATAGTTGTATCTTCATAAGCATTTTTTGCTAACCATCGTTCTGCACCTTCTCCTTCCGGATAGCACCCTAATAACATTTGTCTATGGTCAGCAACCAGAATTACACACCCTAGCATTTCTCCTAAAACAGCACAAATTTCTTGAAATCCACCACCCTCAATCTGTATTTCAAGAAATTTTTCATTCATGCTTTATTAAATTCTAACTTTTGATTTTGTGCATTCACCACTTTTTTCATTAAAGGATTTGCGAGATTAATAAAAGCCATATCCCGTGGTACCTCAATTACAGGAACCTGCAATTCATTTGCCAGATCTTTTATCTTCTGGGTGATTTCTCCGAAAAAATTTTGTTTTTAATGCAATACCAGAGGAACCTGCTTTTGCCATAGCTTTAATAATATCTAACAATACCCCTTCGTCACGATTCATGGCATATCCTGTAGTAATCATCAACTCATTTTTTTTAATCCATGGAATAATATCAGGAACTTCCATGGCATCAATATAAAGTATCTCTCGATCTACTCCTTTATTTCCTGCAACTAATCTACATTCTTTCCATTCTTCCATCTTTAAAACATCACTTATATTTATAGACATCTTACATTCCTACTCTTCATTGACTTTTTTTCTTGTAACTTTTATATTATAACATGAATACATATATAATTGGAGATTTAATCTATGGATATCAGTTTTGAACTTTATAAAGTTTTTTATTACGTAGCTACCACTCTAAGTTTCTCCGAAGCATCCAGACAACTCTATATTTCCCAGTCTGCGGTAAGCCAGTCTGTGAAATCATTGGAGCAAAAATTGGGACATGCCCTGTTTCACCGGAGTACAAAAAAAGTCGCCTTAACCCCAGAAGGAGAATCTCTCCTGCGACATGTGGAACCCGCAGTAAACCTTTTATATGAAGGAGAAAATCAGATTTTGAATTCTCCTTCCCTGGAAGCACCTTTGCGTATTGGAGCCAGTGACACCATATGTCGCTATTTTCTGGTTCCCTATTTTCAGCGTTTCCACCAGGAATTTCCAAACATCCACATAAAGGTTACAAACGCAACTTCAAAAGATTGCGTATCCCTTCTCCACAACAACAAGGTAGACTTTATTGTGGCAAACACACCAAATCCCTATTTAACAGAAAAAGATACCTTCTACGTTATTCGAGAGTTTCAGGACATTTTCGTGGCAGGTAAGAAATTTTTCAACTTAGAAAACCAGGCGCTGTCCTTACGGGAATTAACCCGTTATCCTATTCTTATGTTGGATAAAACCAGCACTACCAGTGAATTTCTCCACCAACTTTTTGTAAAACATGGTCTATCCCTAACACCTGAAGCTGAACTTTCCAGTAATGATCTTCTCCTAGATTTTGCTCACATTGGCCTTGGTATTACGGTTGTCCCTGATTATGTATTAAAACATCGTCAAAAAGAATTTTACCCTCTAAACATACAGGAATCTATCCCCAACAGAAAGCTGATTCTAGCATATCAATCCCAGCTTCTATCTTCCCTGTCTGCGAAAAATTCCTTCGCTATCTGTTGCCGGATATACAACTCTAAATGCAAAAAATCACCCCGAAAACCAGTACTATACGGATTTTCGGGGTTCTATTTTTATTCTGCTTCTGCAATCACTTCTACTTCACAAAGCACATTTTTAGGTAATGTTTTCACCGCCACACAGGAACGTGATGGCTTTCCCGTAAAGTATTTACCATACACTTCATTAAATGCTGCGAAATCTCCCATATCTGCTAAAAAACAAGTGGTTTTTATAGTCTTTTCGTAGCTGCTTCCTGCTGCTTCTAAGACAGCACCCAGATTTTTCATAACCTGCTCTGCCTGTTCTTCAATAGTAGCTCCCTGGATTTCGCCTGTTTCTGGGTTTAATGGAATCTGCCCAGATGTAAATACCACACCCTTCACTACCATTGCTTGAGAATATGGTCCGATTGCTGCCGGCGCTTTTTCTGTACTGATAACTTTCATAATGCCATCCTCCTGAAGTTCTTTTCCATTCATTATAGTACACTAAAAAGCACACGGCAAGTCCTTTCCATCATGATTCCAGAACCGTTTTATCTTCTCGGGAGTTTGACAGTTGAATAATTAAAAATCACCTTGCAGGTCTTATAAAACCTGCATTTTTTATGTCAAATTTTATGTTTTGATATATACTTGTTTGTAATAGTGTGGTATACTAGAAGAAAAAAGGATTTTTTTATCATGTACATAGCAATCACAGGCAGCAAAAATAATAAAGATGTATATATTTATCGTTCCTTCCGCAAAGAAAACGGAAAAGCCTCTTCATGTATTTACAAAAAACTCGGGAAGTACAATGCTCTTTTGGAACAGTTCGATGGAAATGAAGACAAACTGATGACATGGGCAAAAGAACAGGCTGCTAAGGAAACCGAACTTTATAAGCTGCATACCGGAAAAGTTTCTGTAGAGTTTTCCAAAGCTGCAGCTATCCCTATGAATGAACGCCGTTCTTTCAATGTAGGTTATCTGTTCCTTCAGAAACTATGCACGCAGCTACGTTTAGATAAAGTCTGCCGGACAATTAAAAGCAGGCATAAATTTAAATATGATCTGAATGCAATACTCACAGATCTTGTCTATGCGAGGATTCTTTCCCCTGCCAGCAAACTGGCCAGCTACGAGTACTGCCAGTCTTTGTTGGAACCGCCTAAATACAGTCTCCAGGACGTTTATCGTTCTCTTTCTGTGATTGCAGGGGAGTCTGATTTTATACAAAGTGAGCTATATAAAAACTCAAACTTCATTCATCCACGAAATAATAGAATCCTTTATTATGACTGTACGAATTATTACTTTGAAATTGAAGAGGAAGATGATTTCCGGCGTTACGGAAAAAGCAAAGAAAACCGTCCTAATCCAATCGTAACTATGGGATTATTTATGGACGCAGACGGTCTTCCCCTTGCCTTTGACATCTTCCCTGGAAACCAGAATGAACAGACAACCCTGAAGCCGTTAGAATCCAAAATTCTTCAGGATTTTAACTACAGTGAATTCATATACTGTTCTGATTCCGGACTTGGCAGTTCAAGTAACCGAAGATTCAATCTTTAGGAAATCGGGCTTATATCATCACGCATTCTCTGAAAAAAATGAAAAAGGAAGATCGTGAGATTGCTCTGAACCCGACTCAGTTCCGCAGAATTGGATCCGACCAATTTATAGATATCCGTACACTGGACGAATCGGATGAAGAGGTCTATAACACAATCTACTACAAGGAAGTGCCTGTTGTTACAGGTGACATGGATGAAACTTTAGTTGTCACCTATTCCCCTAAGTACAAAGCCTACCAGAGAAAAATCCGTGCCCGGCAGATTGAACGGGCTGAAAGGATAATCACAGCACCTAGACGCAAAAGAAAAGGGAAAAATCAAAACGATCCTATGCGCTTCGTAAAAAAGACTTCCGTTACTACTGATGGTGAGATTGCCGAAAAACAAGTTTATGATCTTGATGAAGAACAAATCCAAAAAGAAGAATTGTATGATGGTTTTTATGCAGTTATCACAAACCTGGAAGGAGATATTTCAGAGATCATAAGGATCAACAGACAACGTTGGGAAATCGAAGAAAACTTTCGGATCATGAAAACAGAATTCGAAGCAAGACCTATATATGTCAGAAGAGAAGACCGGATAAAAGCCCATTTCATGACCTGCTATATCAGCCTTCTACTCTATCGTTTACTGGAAAAGGAACTTGGAAATATTTATACAGCAGATCAGATATTGGAAACATTACGCTCAATGCAAATGACACTGCTGAACACAGCGAGTGGATATATCCCCTCTTATACAAGAACCGAATTAACCGATGCATTACATAAAACATTGATTTTAGAACGGATTATGAATTCATTACCAAAACAGATATGCGAACTCTTATCAAAGATACAAAGCAAATAAAATCAAAACTGAAATAATATAGTACATATCGCTGCAAAAAGGAAAACGGCTACAGTGCCCATATTTACTGGGTTTGTAGCCATTTTGTCACCTTATAACTGTCAAAGATGGGATTATAAGTAAAATTAATATGACTAATATTTTATATAATTCTTTCTAATAATATATAATTTCCAAAATTTTTACTATTTCAAAGTCAGGATGCATTCCTATTACTTCCGTTCTTCTTTTATTTCCTCATAAACCGCCAGATTATACCCATTAAAATTTACCGTTTGGTTCTCCTCTTCTTTTGACATAGATACAGTCACAAGATGTCCATTCTGCAAAAACTCCTCCCACTGGCTTTCATCCAGATTTGGTATATAATATGGCCAGTGCCACACTACATTTTCTGATACCTTATTTTACTATATAGGTATGGGATTTGCAATGAAATCCCCTATACAAACCAGAGAAAAACAGCTTCCCCCTTTGCTTTTATTTCCACCTGGTAGTCTGTATTTCTGTGAAGTTTTTCCAAATCTATACTCTCTCCCGGAAGAATTTCTTCACTTTCCAAAATCACGTTTCCCTCTCTATCCATGATTCTCAGCGCTATGCTGTCACTGCTGTCAGCATGAACCACCATCTCTTTTTATAAACACACTGTCAAAATTTAAGTAACCATCTTCGCCCACGGAAATCTTCTCCCACTCTCCAAAGGTATCTATATCTCTAATCGATACCTCAAAAGACGGAGAAAAATACTCATGCACAACCCCAATATTTTCATAAACCAGATAACCGCCAACCAATACCATGGCCGCAAGAAAAACTGCCACAACCCCTGTCAGGATTCTCTTTCTTTTTATCTGATGTTTTAATTCTTTTAACATTTTCTTATTTTCCTCCTGAAGCCTTACACTTGATGGCAGTTTCCATTCCTGTTCCATAGTTTCATATTCTTTTCTGCAATTCCCACAGCTTTCAAGATGGGCTTTCATCACTTCTGTGGTTTCTGCGCTTAGCACTCCATCCATATACAACGGCATTAAATCTTTGGCAATACTACAACTGATTTTTTCCATTCTCCACATCCTCCATATACTCTATAATCTGTTTTCTGGCGCGGTAAAAAGTAACCCTGGCCCAGTTTGGTGTCTTCCCGAATAACAGGGAAATTTTCTCAAAAGAAAGCTCCCCAAATACCCGCAGGGTAAACACTTCTTTGTAAGGTTCTTTCATCCTGTGCAAAAACTGATGAATCAAAAATACAGTCTCTTCATCCAGAATTTTCTCTGTAATTCCATCCGACACCTGCTGTGCCGGTTCTTGAAATTCTTCCTTTACATAGATTTTTTCACGTTTGCAATACGTGTAATAAGTATTTCTGGCAATGGTAAACAACCAGGCGCGAATATCCTTTTTTCCATCAAAACCATCTATGGATTTCAGAGCCCTGGTAAAGGTCTCCTGTGTGATTTCTTCTGCAATTTCTTCACTGGCTGAAATACTTCTGAGAAACAAATACACATCCTTAAAATACCATTCATAAATTTTATCAAATTCCACCCTCTGGCCCTCCTTTCACTCTATTAACTAATAACTCTTCCAAACATTACACATTTTTTCATTTATTTTTCTATTATATTTGAATTCTGCTTTAAAGTCTGATACTATAAATCCGATTATTTTTACAAAAAGGAGGAGGCGCTATGCTGATTAGTATTGCCTTAATCTTATTGCTTGGAATGTTTATGGGATGGCTCTGTAAAAAAATCCATCTGCCAGGTCTTACCGGAATGCTTCTAACAGGTATTCTTCTGGGTCCTTATGTTTTAAACCTGATTGATTCTTCTCTTTTAAATATTTCTTCGGATTTAAGAAGAATTGCCCTGATTATTATTTTAGCAAGAGCCGGGCTTTCCCTGGATTTAAAAGATTTGAAAAAAAGTAGGCCGTCCTGCTGTTCTTATGTGTTTTGTTCCAGCCTGTCTGGAAATGCTTGGAATGGTACTGCTGGCGCCTGCCCTTCTTGGTATTTCTGTTTTAGATGCTGCCATTATGGGTGCTGTGGTGGCTGCAGTCTCTCCCGCTGTAGTGGTTCCGAAAATGCTGAAGCTTATGGAGGAAGGATACGGGGTGTCTCACAGCATTCCTCAGTTAATTCTTGCCGGCGCATCGGTGGATGATGTTTTTGTCATTGTTGTATTTACTGCTTTCACCGGACTGGCACAGGGCAATCGTGTATCTGTAAAAAGTTTTCTCAACATTCCCATTTCCATTATTTTGGGAATTCTGGGCGGCTTTTTGATTGGCTGGGTTCTGGCAAAATATTTTGAAAAGATGCACCTGAGAGATACTGTAAAAGTTATGATTTTTCTCTGTGTCTCTTTTCTTCTTGTAACCTTTGAGGATACATTTTCCTCCATCATTCCTTTTGCATCCCTCATTGCAGTAATGGCAATGGGTATCTCCCTGCAAAAGAACAGAACAGAAGTTTCCAGACGCTTATCCGTAAAATTTAATAAACTGTGGGTTGCAGCAGAAATCCTGCTCTTTGTGTTAGTTGGGGCAACCGTTGATATTCAGTATGCAGCCTCTGCCGGACTGCTCTGCATACTTTTGATTCTCGGTGTACTTCTTTTCCGTATGCTTGGCGTCTGCCTCTGTCTGCTCCAAACATCTCTGACCTGGAAAGAACGCCTTTTCTGCATGATTGCCTATACCCCAAAGGCGACTGTACAGGCAGCGATTGGCGGCGTTCCTCTTGCTATGGGACTTTCCTGCGGAAATATGGTTTTAACTGTAGCGGTAGTGGCAATTCTAATGGCAGCGCCTCTTGGTGCGTTTTTCATAGACGCCACCTATAAAAAATTATTGAAATAAAACAAAATCAGGAGTATGAATATACATCACTTTTCTGTGTTCTGTATTCATACTCCTGTTCTGTCTTTCTTTGATTTTACAAAGCTGGTATCTGTTTGTTCTTATCAGCCAGATATTTCTTCACGCCCTCCACATCTGAATATGCAAAGTGACGGAGTTCATCTTCCGTAAGCTGTCCCAGTTCCTCTAAATCATAACTTCCTGTCACATAGCAGCTTGGTTTCAGCATTTCCTCTGTAAATCCCAGTTCTTCCATCTGCTCCCTGGAAATATACTGGCTCACCTCAATTTTATTGCAGGCTTTGCAGTGATACACCGAAAAAAGTTCTTTGCTCATAATTCCTTTGCTCCTTTTGTATAACCATTTTCTATTTTGTATTTTAATACAAAGTCAATGATTTGTATAGACCGGAAGTAGCTCCAAAACCGACACCGCAACAAACGCCACAACAAGCAGCATCCCCAGCCTCACCAATATCTTTTCCAAAAAAGGACTGATTCTCTGTTTGCGCCATTGGTAAGGCAGTAAGAAGGTAATCAGCACGCAAATACAGAAAATCCCAATATCCACCCACAAAACACTTTTTCCTGTAAAACAGATATAACCATAAAACAGCAGTGGCATAGCCAGAAGTCCTGCAAAAAGTCCCATAAAATTCTTCCCTAAAAGTCCCGGTATAGCATTTCCCAGGATTCTCTGTTCCATGAGGAAAAATATAAAGGCAGGAAAAAACAATAATTTCAAATGTTCCCACACCGTTTCATTAATCGGAGAAAAAAGTCCAATCAATAGATTTTCATGGGACCATTCATAAAAGAAATGGCTCAAAGTTCCAAGTACAAGTGTCCACACAATCCCTATCCACGTTATTTTTCTACATTTTCTATTCATAAAACCCATACCTCTTTTTTCAAATAGTATATGTTCGCCAAAGACTTTTTATCGACATGGCTTGCCAAAAATCAAAAAAGCCTTCATAATAAATAAAAATACTTACAGGAGGATTATTTAACATGAAATTAGGATTTATTGGATGCGGCAATATGGCATCAGCATTATAGGGGGCATCCTAAAAAACAACCTTGTACAGCCTGATGACATCCTTGCCTCTGTAAAATCAGAAGCTTCGGCAAAACGGGTAAGAGAAACCCTTGGAGTTTCCTGCTCCACAGACAACCTAGAAGTGGCAAAGTCTGCCGATTATGTGTTTTTGGCTGTAAAACCCCAGTTCTGCGCCCAGGTTGCTACTGAAATAAAAGAAAGTTTAACCCCAAATCAGGTGCTGGTTTCCGTCATTGCCGGAAAAAATTTATCCTGGTTAAAAGAACACCTGGGAGAAGACAAAAAAATTATCCGTACCATGCCAAACACTCCGGCTCTGGTAGAGGAAGGCATCACCGGAGTCTGCCCGGATGCTCTGGTTTCCCAGGAAGAGCTTCAACAAGTATTAGCACTGCTGCGCTGCTGCGGACGGGCTGACGTGGTAACTGAGCCGATTCTGGATCTTGTAGGCGCTGTAAGCGGCAGTTCCCCTGCTTTTGTTTTTATGTTCATTGAAGCGCTGGCAGATGGCGCTGTAGCTGAAGGAATGCCCAGAAAACAGGCTTATGAGTTTGCCGCACAGGCAGTTCTTGGCAGTGCAAAAATGGTTTTGGAAACCCAAAAGCATCCAGGAGAATTGAAGGACATGGTCTGCTCCCCTGGGGGAACTACCATTGAGGGCGTGAACACGCTGGAAAAAGAAGGTATGCGAAGCGCTGTCATGGATGCTGTACGGGCTTGCATTGCAAAGACGAAAAAATTATAATTTCTTCGGCTCTGTCTCACATCTTTCATATATCAGTTGCACAAAAAGACCGATACACAAGGTATCGGTCTTTTTAGTAGCGAGAGGGGGATTCGAACCCTCGACACTACGGGTATGAACCGTATGCTCTAGCCAACTGAGCTATCTCGCCATACTTCTGATTTTTGCAAAAGGAATGGGACCTATAGGGCTCGAACCTATGACCCTCTGCTTGTAAGGCAGATGCTCTCCCAGCTGAGCTAAGATCCCATTTCATTTTAATTTGTCTTGCGACAAGTAGCGAGAGGGGGATTCGAACCCTCGACACTACGGGTATGAACCGTATGCTCTAGCCAACTGAGCTATCTCGCCATCTTTCTCTTCCGCAAAGCATTTTCGCAAAAGAATGGGACCTATAGGGCTCGAACCTATGACCCTCTGCTTGTAAGGCAGATGCTCTCCCAGCTGAGCTAAGATCCCGTTCCACAGTTGCTGTATCGCTGACTGCTTTGCTATTATATACTGATTTGTCGTGAATTGTCAACACTTTTTTGAAAAAAAATTTTATTTTTTTTTCTAACAACGAAATCAGCCGGCTGGTTCCCAGGCGATCTGCGCCCAATGCAATAAACTTTTCTGCATCTTCTACAGAGGCAATTCCCCCTGCTGCTTTTACTTTTATGTCTTTTCCCACATGATTTCTCATAAGTTCCACATCTGCAAAGGTAGCCCCTCCTGTGGAAAAGCCTGTAGAAGTTTTAATATAGTCTGCCCCTGCTCTGGTTACCACCTGACAGAGCTTAATTTTCTCCTCTTCTGTCAGAAGGCAGGTTTCAATAATGACCTTCAAAAGTTTTCCATGGCAGGCCTTCTTAATCTCCTGAATTTCGGCCAGAACCCCTTCATAATTTTGCTCTTTTACCATTCCCAGATTAATCACCATGTCAATTTCATCGGCTCCGTTCTTCACTGCATCCTCTGTCTCAAAAACCTTTGCCGCAGTGGTCATATTTCCATTTGGAAATCCGATGACCGTACAGATTTTCAAACGTTCCTGTACATAATCTCTGGCTTTTTTCACATAACAGGGTGGAATACATACAGAAGCAGCCTTATACTCCATGCCTTCTTCACACAGCGTCCGTATTTGCTCCCAGGTGGCTGTCTGCTTTAATAAGGTGTGATCTAATCTCTTTAAAATTTCTCTTTTTTCCATTTCCCGAATCCTTTCTCTTCACAGTTTTTCCAAAACGGAAGTTCCAATGGTTCCCTCTGGCATAGGCACCTGAAAATTCTCTGCAATGGTTGCGCCAATCACTGCAAAGGTATCACTGACTCCCAGGTCTTTCCCTTCCTTCATGGACGGTGAATAAGCCAGAAATGGCACCTGTTCCCTGGTATGGTCTGTTCCTGTATAGGTTGGATCATTTCCATGGTCTGCTGTAAGAATCAACAAATCATCCTCTCTTAATACTTCCAAAAGTTTCCCTAACATCACATCAAATTTTTCCAGTTCTTCTGCATATCCCTGAACATTTCGCCTGTGTCCCCACAGAGCGTCAAAGTCCACCAGGTTGGTAAAACAAAGGCCCTTAAATTCTCCTTTTGCGATTTCTATGGTCTGTTCCATTCCATGAACAGAGCTTTTTGATTTATTGGATGCAGTTAATCCCTGTCCGTCAAAAATGTCATAAATTTTACCAACAGAAATCACGTCCAGGCCATGCTCTTTTAAGCTGTCAAGAACCGTTTTCCCGTAAGGTTTTAGCATAATCATGACGGTTTGCTGTGCGCCTGAACTCTCCTTTTTTTTCTTCCTGTATAAGGTCTGGCAATGACTCTTCCCACTTTCCATTCATCCTTCATGGTAAGCTCTCTGGCAATTTCACAGTAGCGATACAGATTTTCCAGTCCCATGGTTTCCTCATTGCCGCAAATCTGAAGCACCGAATCCGCAGAGGTATAGACAATAAGTTTTCCATCCCTGATTTCTTCTTCCCCCAGTTCTTCCAGAATTTCTGTTCCACTGGCGCTTTTATTTCCGATAATGGTTCTGCCTGTACGCTTCTCCAGTTCTTCTATGAGTTCTTTGGGAAATCCCGTCTCTGTAAAGGTCTGAAAAGGTTTCGTCACATAAAGTCCCATCATCTCCCAGTGACCGGTCATAGTATCTTTTCCACAGCTTTTTTCCCGCAGCCGCATATAAGCTGCCAGGACTTTCCACAGGCTCCACTCCATGAAGGGCTTTTAAATTGGCAATTCCAAGACGCTTAAGATTTGGAATCTGCAGATGCCCTCTGCATGCCGCAATATGTCCCAGAGTATCTACGCCTACATCTCCGTATTCGGGTGAATCCTCCATAGCCCCAATCCCAAGAGAATCAAGTACAATGGTAAAAATCCTCTGATATCTCATATTCTCACTCCTGTTCTGTTTTTGTCAGAGAAAACCCAAGGGGAAGCAGTTCCTCCAGGGTATATTCCTGCCAGGTTCCATCCCTTTTTCCAAGAAGTACCTGAAATTCCTTTGCATCGCAAAACTCCATAAGCACCTGTCTGCACACTCCACAGGGCGCCGCTGTTTCTTTTGGCAGTTCTTCTCCCGGACCTCCCACAATGGCAATGGCTTCAAACTCCCGGATGCCCTCGGAAACCGCCTTAAACACCGCTGTGCGCTCTGCACAGTTTGTAGGAGAATAGGCTGCGTTTTCAATATTGCAGCCTGTAATAATCTGTCCGCCTTTTGAAAGCAAAGCTGCACCCACCCGAAAATCGGAATAGGGGGCATAAGAAAACTGCCTGGCTTCCAGGGCTTTTTTTACTAATTCTTCTTTCTGTTCTTCTGTCATAAATTTTCCCTGTCCTTTCTGATTAACAGGCGCAGAGCCTCCACAGCCACCTTAATAGCTGCTTCTGTATCATGCACAATGGGATTTTCCAATCCTGCTTTTTCCCGTTCCTGATTTCCCATTACCAGAAAATCTGAACCAACCCGCACTCTTAAATATGCTCCCACAATAAACAGAGCTGCAGATTCCATCTCTGAAGCTTTACATCCCATGCGCAGCCATGCTTCCCATTTATTTAAAAGCTCATAACCTGCCGGTTTTGTCTCTGGCTCATGCTGTCCATAGAACGCATCCTTGCACTGTACCACACCGGTATGATAAGAATATCCCAGCTTTTTTGCCGCCTGAACAAGTGCATTGGTCACATCCAGGTCTGCCACTGCCGGATATTCCACAGGCGCATACTCCTTGCTGGTACCCTCCATGCGGATGGCACCTGTTGCAACCACCAGATCCCCGCCTTTTACTTCTATATCCATGCCTCCACAGGTGCCTACCCGGATAAAGGTATCTGCTCCGCATCTTACCAGTTCTTCCATTGCAATAGCCGCCGAGGCCGCCGATTCCGGTTGAGGTCACGCTTACTTTTTCCCCTTCCAGATATCCCGTATAGGTCACATATTCCCTGCTGTCTGCCACCAGTTTCGCATTTTCAAAATGACTGGCAATCTTCTCACACCGTTTTGGATCTCCCGGCAAAATCACGTATTTGCCACATCTCCTTTGCGAATCTGTAAATGATATTGTAGTCCGATTTCTCCTGAATAATTCTGCATAAGCACACCCCTTTCTTCTATCTGTATCATAGCATCTGCCCTCTTTTATTTCAATCCGGAACACGAAATCTCTTTCCTCTTTTTTCGTTGTCAAGGTCTAAAACTTTATTAAATTTCCCCCATTCTGGTATATTGTCCCTTTTTGCTGAGAATCATTCTTAATAGAAAATGATTGGAGGATTCTTGCTATGGCACTCAATAAAGTTGAAATTTGCGGCGTGAACACCTCGCGTCTCCCTGTTCTTACTAATGAAGAAAAAGAGGCTTTATTTGAACGTATAAAAAAAGGAGATACCGAAGCCCGGGAACGATATATCAAAGGGAATCTGCGTCTGGTACTCAGTGTCATTAAACGATTTTCCAGCAGCAATGAAAATGCAGATGACTTGTTTCAGATTGGATGTGTAGGCTTATGAAGGCCATTGATAATTTCGATACCACTCTGAATGTAAAATTTTCCACTTATGCGGTTCCCATGATTATCGGTGAAATCCGTCGTTATCTAAGAGACAATAATTCCATCCGGGTCAGCCGTTCCCTGCGGGATACTGCCTATAAAGCAATCTATGCAAAAGAAAATTATATGAAACAAAACCTAAAAGAACCTACTTTAAATGAAATTGCCGCAGAAATCGGCATTGAAAAAGAAGAAATCGTCTATGCCCTAGATGCCATCCAAAGCCCGGTAAGTCTCTATGAGCCTGTTTACACAGAAGGCGGAGATACCCTGTATGTTATGGATCAGATTAGCGATAAGAAGAATAAAGAAGAAAACTGGGTGGAAAATCTCTCCTTAAAAGAAGCCCTGAAGCGTCTGGATGAACGTGAACGGAACATTGTAGAAATGCGTTTTTATGAAGGCCGCACCCAGATGGAAGTTGCCCGGGAAATCGGTATTTCCCAGGCCCAGGTCAGCCGTCTGGAAAAACATGCCCTAAAAAGCATGCGCACCTATCTGCGTGCCTGAATTTCCTGATATTTTTTCTTTTCACTCTTGTTCCATGCCCTGAAAATCTCTATAATAAAAATATACTTGTTATACAGGAAGAAGGGAATATTGTGAAAACATCTATGACTCAGGAAGAAAAATTTGAAATGATGACTGCAGCCCCATTCCGGGCTCATTGGCCGCATGGCAGTACCCACGATTATCAGTATGCTGATTACTTCGTTTTATAATATGGCTGATACCTTTTTTGTAGCCAGAATCGGCACCAGCGCCACTGCTGCTGTAGGCGTCGTATTTCCCATTATGGCAGTGATTCAGGCCCTTGGCTTCTTTTTTGGCCATGGCTCCGGTAATTCTATTTCCAGACGTCTGGGAGCAAAAGATGCAGATACCGCCGGACAGCTGGCTTCTCTTGGTTTTTTTTCTGCTCTTTTATGCGGGCTTTGCGTCACCATTCTTGGCTGTTTATTTCTGGAGCCCCTGGCCCTTGCTCTTGGTTCAACCAAAACCATTTTGCCCTATACCAAAGAATATCTGGGAATTATTCTTCTGGGTGCGCCTTATATGACTGCCCAGTTGGTTTTGAATAATCAGCTTCGGTTTCAGGGCAATGCCTTTTATGCCATGATTGGTATTACTTCTGGTGGTATTCTGAATATTTTCCTGGACCCTTTGTTTATTTTTACTTTTAATATGGGTGTGTCAGGCGCTGCTCTCGCCACGATTGTAAGCCAGTTTGTCAGTTTCCTCCTGCTTCTTATGGGACACCGGATTTCCGGCTGTGTTCCACTGAAACTGAAATCCTTACAAAACCCTGGGAAAAATCTTCGGATTATCGCCAGCGGAGGGCTTCCCTCTCTGTTTCGACAGGGTCTTGGCAGTCTTGCTATTCTGGCGCTGAACTGGGCGGCAAATCCCTATGGAGATGCAGCCATTGCCGCCATGTCCATTGTCTCCAGAATCAGCCAGTTTGCTTCTTCTTCCCTGATTGGATTTGGACAGGGTTTTCAGCCTGTATGTGGCTTTAATTATGGTGCGAAACGTTATGACAGAGTTATGGAGCATTCTGGTTTTGTGTTAAAGTCGCCACCTGTGTACTCTTTGTCATTGCAGTTCTGGGATTTTGCTTTGCCTCCCCTTTAATTTCCCTGTTCCGAAAAGATGATCTCCAGGTCATTTCTATTGGAGCCAAAGCCTTACGTCTGCAATGCATAGCCCTGCCCCTTACAGGCTGGGTGATTATGAACAATATGATGACCCAGACCATAGGAAAAACCTTCCGGGCCTCTCTTCTGGCTGCTGCCAGACAGGGAATTTTCTTCATCCCTGCCATTTTGGTTCTCCCAGGCTGGCAGGTATCCTGGGCATTCAGCTGGCTCAGCCTATTGCCGACCTATGCGCCTTCCTTCTGGCAGTCATACTGAACCGCTCCGTCATAAAAGAAATGAAAATCCAGGAGAAGGAATTGTCACAATAAACAAACTATTCTTAACAAACATTATACAAAAAAGAGTTATCCTATGAACTGCAATACAGAATATTTATACACTTCTGGCTCAGCTGGGTTCACTTTGAGCCTGTAGTCTCAAAGCGTACTCGGCAAATTCGCCAGAATTGTATAAATATTCTCGATATGCAGTCAATAGAATAACTCTTTATTTTTTCTGCATCTTCTTAATCACCATCAAGGTTCCAAGCATCAGCACAATTCCCACAGGCAGCGCAATCCAGGGTGTCTGCACAAAACCAGCCACAATATAGGTCACAAAGCTTACCCCTGCTACTGTTAAAGCATATGGTAATTGTGTCGCCACATGGTTTACATGGTTACACTGTGCTCCCGCAGACGCCATAATCGTGGTATCTGAAATGGGAGAACAATGGTCGCCGCATACAGCTCCTGCCATACATGCTGAAATAGAAATAATCATAAGCTCCGGATTCTGAGCTTCAAACACGCCTACTACAATGGGAATCAAAATTCCAAAGGTGCCCCAGGAAGTTCCTGTGGCAAATGCCAGAAAGCAGCCTACCAGGAAAATAATTGCCGGAAGCAGGTTCATCAGCCCATCCGAAGCAGATTTCATGGCAGTTGCCACAAAGACATCTGCTCCCAGACTATCTGTCATTGTCTTTAACGTCCATGCAAAGGTCAGGATTAAAATAGCCGGAACCATGGCCTTAAACCCTTCCGGAATACATTCCATGCATCCCCTGAAAGAAAGCACTCTTCTGCACACATAGAAAATCACAGTGAGCACCAATGCAAAAAAGCTTCCAATAGACAAAGCCAAAGAGGCCTCACTTTGGGAGAAAGCAGTAACAAAATCAGTGCCACTGAAAAATCCGCCTGTATAAATCATACCTGTAATACAGCAGATAATAAGAATTACGATTGGTACAACCAGGTCAATGACTTTTCCCTTTGGATTGAATTTCTTTTCCTGTTCTTCATCTACCCGTTTGCCGGTAGTATAAATATCACCTTTCATAGCATTTGCTTCATGCAGAGCCATGGACCGTAGTCGATTCTCATAAGTACCAGACCAAACATCATAATAATGGTCAATAATGCGTAAAAGTTATATGGAATTGCATTAATAAAAATAGCCAGTCCATCTTCCCCTTCTACAAACCCGCTGACTGCGGCTGCCCAGGAAGAAATCGGCGCAATAATACAGATAGGCGCTGCAGTTGCATCAATTAAATAAGAAAACTTTGCTTTTGATACATTATGCTTGTCTGTAATGGGGCACATAACGCTTCCCACAGTAAGGCAGTTGAAATAATCATCTACAAAAATCAATATTCCTAAAATAATCGTTGCAATCTGGGCTCCGATTCTTGTTTTTATATGGGTACTTGCCCATCTTCCAAAAGCAGCAGAACCGCCGGCTGCATTCATCATACACACCATAGCTCCCAGAATAACCAGGAAAATCAGGATTCCCACATTGGAAGAATCAGAAAGCACTCCAATAAATCCATCGTCTAATACCTTCAATACAGTCCCTTCAAACCGGAAGTCAGCAGAAAACATGGCTCCCACTAAAATTCCGATAAACAAAGAACTGTATACCTCTTTCGTAATCAATGCCAGCCCAATGGCAATCACCGGAGGCACTAAAGACCAAAAAGTTGCATACATTTGTGGCTTGGGCGCATCTCCGTCCCCTGCAAAAACGGTCACAGCAAACATGGTCATAAAAACCAGCGCTGCCAGAACCCGCCCAGATTTACGTTTTTCTGTGTCATAATCATTTTCCTCTCTTTCTTCTTTGCCTTTTGCAAATAGAAAAACCATGAACGATACTCCCTGTCCGGGAACGCGCTCATGGTTTTTGACAAATTTCTTATGACCAATGCTGATAGCGCTCCACGATTCCGTGACAGTACACTGCATATTCTACAGTGTCCCAGAAGCAAAACCCGGGCTGTTTTGGCTTCTTCGGCAGTTTCCCCTTTCATCTGCTGCGGCTGCCCAGCCTTTTGCAGCAAATTACTCTTGAAACCTGCGCCTCTATCATAATATCGTTCCTGGCAAATGCCAGAACTGCTTTTTCTATTTTGTTATCATATCATCTTGTGTCTCTTATGCCAAGAGAAAATTTCTTTTATTCCGGAAGTTTTTCTCCATTTTGTACTGTCTGCATCAGAGCCTTAATATTTTCTACACTTTCCATATTGGGCTGCATAACATACAGGGCTGTTCCAGGCATGGAATAACAATACTGGCTGTCTCCTGTACCTTCTGCTGCAACAGACTTAATCGTCCAGCTTCCTCCACTGCTTAACTGGCTCTGAATCAGTTTCTGAATCTGATCCATGGACATATTGGTTTCTACACTGTCACTGATTTCAGAAATCATGGTTGGCGCTTTCATCAGCATCTCCGGTGTAATCATTTTCTTGAACATAGCCTGAATAACTGCCATCTGGTTCTTACCTCTCTGGTTGTCTCCGCCTTCCAGGCTGTATCGCTCTCTCGCAAATGCCAGAGCCTGTTCACCATTAAAATGATTTATTCCTTTTTGTACTTCACCAGCATATGTAGTACATGCATATTCTGAATCCACGTCAATTCCACCCATTGAATCTACCATTGTAATCAAAGATGTAAAGTTTACTCTTGCATAAAATGGAATATCAATTCCGTATAGTTCTCCAAGTGTAGCCATAGATTTATCAACACCATAAATTCCGGCGTGAGTCAGTTTATCCTTACCTTCTCCGCTGACCTCTGGAATTTGAACATAATAATCACGTGGTGTATTCGTAAGTAAAATTTGCTTTGTTTTAGGATTGATCGTTGCAATAATATTTACATCACTTCTACTTTTGGTTGCAACAGGACCAAACACATCAATACCACTAATATATATACTAAATGTATCCTCAGTCACATCCACTTCTTCTGATGTCCCTAAAAGTAAGTTTTCTTCATCCACTTCAACTTCAATGCTATATTGTCCAATAATCTTGATTTGGTTATTAAAGCCCTCAAATACCTCATCTAAGATTCCGCCATATCCTTCGTCATACACGATAGCTTCAACACTTTTATCCAGAAGAGCTGCCGCCTGATCCGTAAGAGTATTATATTGCGCAGTCATAACTTCTGCACCTGCATCTTCATTGATTTTTTCCATTGCTTTATTGATGACTTCATCTTCACCAGGCTTTTTCTGAATACCATAAATATAGTCTTTGGTATCTTGAACCTTTTCAGCAGGATCATCACTTCGTACTGCAACTAACATGCTGTGAACCTGCTTGCCAAGAGAGTTATCTGTAAGTTCTTCCACTGCATCGTGTGTTCTGAAAAGATATACCGACCCTAAAACCAGTATTACAGACATCAAAACACTAACAAGCTTACTGACGATTGCCTTCCCCCTGGTAATCACCTGCATTGTAAACAACAAAGCTGCAAATACTAACAAAATAGCTGCCAGCCCTGCCACCAGTTTGGTAGGAATCATTCCAAGTCTCCAGATACATCCTATAAATACAAGTGTCACAAGGATCTGGATCCCAACTAAAATCTCTCCGGCAATGCGAAACGCCTTCTGAATCCGTTTCCGTCTCCGTTTTGCCGGGCTCATCTTCTTTTTTTGACTTGTGTTCTCCATTTTTCATTCTCCTTATAATATGCCAACACAATCTACGGGTTGATGACATTACAACCTTTAATATAATATATCTCCCACGAAAATGCAACCTCAGAAAAATATTGTTACATTTTCTTCATATTTGTAGAATTTTCGGAATATTTATGTTATAATAAATTCAGTAAACGAAAGCAAGAATTCAGCATGTAAGGAGGTATTTTTATGGCTCATCGTGTAATTACTATTAACCGTATGTATGGAAGCGGCGGAAGGCTTCTGGGAAAAGCTCTCGCCGAAAAACTGGGAATCCATTTCTATGATCAGGAATTAATCCGTCTTGCCAGTGAAGAAAACGATATTCCTTATGAAGAACTGTTAAAAGTAGACGAAAAAAAGGCAAGCCAGTGGCGGCTTCCTATAAAAGAACAGATGCAAATGCAGCCTCAGTATCACTTTCATCCAATGAATGATGTCCTCTTTGAGACCGAATCAAAAATCATCCAGGATCTGGCTCAAAAAGAAGACTGTATCATTGTTGGAAGATGTGCAAATTACCTTCTCCGCGGCAAATGTCTCAGTCTTTTTGTCTATGCGCCTTATGAATACCGGGTACAAAAGGTAATGGAACGTCTTGGCAGAGAAGACCGCAGCGCCAGGGCAATGATACGAAAAACAGACAAATCCAGAAAAGCCTACTACGAATTCTTCACAGATGAGAAATGGAACGATCCTGAAAACTATAATTTCTGTGTGGATACCAGCCAGTTTTCCAAAGAATTCCTGGTAAAACTTCTGGCACAGGTTTACCGCGAATGGACTCCAGGCGAATAACCATTAAGAACCCCGGTGCTGCTTTGACGCTGACTGCGCCAAAACAACATCGGGGTTATGAAAATTCTCTCTTTTAAAAGGTTTTTCCATTAAATACCGCCACACTTCTTGGACGCATTACAAAGTTTCCTTCTATGCGTATTTCCTCTCCTTCCGGATAGAAATATCTCCCTTCTCCATCTCCATAAGTATTTACGCTTAAATACCAGTCTCCTCTTCTATGAAGATAGGGCAGGGTAATTGTCACATCTTCCCAGTAAGTGTTAATAGCTATATAAATCAGGTCATCCTTTCCTTTTTTCTTATCATAGCCGGCAAAGCTAATCCCAAAAGTCCTGGTTCCGTCTGGCAGATTGGTTCGTTCTGCCTGTACATCATGGGCATGGATGGGCTCCATACCGCACACTGCCTCTGGAAGCTTTTTGCGGATAACCGCATGCTTATGGCGATAAGCAATCATAAATTTAAAAAACTCAAACAACTCTTTATTTTTCTCAAGATAAGTCCAGTCCAGCCAGGAAATCTCATTGTCCTGACAATAAGAATTATTGTTTCCAAACTGGGTATTTCCAAACTCATCTCCCGCCAGAAACATGGGTGTTCCTCTGCTGCACATCAAAATAGCGCAGGCATTGCGAATCATCCGGTAACGAAGCTTTAGTACCTCCGGATCACTGGTTTCCCCCTCTGCCCCGCAGTTCCAGCTACGGTTATCATTGGCTCCGTCTGTATTATTCCAGCCATTATTTTCATTATGCTTATCATTATAGGAATATAAGTCATATAAGGTAAACCCGTCATGACAGGTAAAGAAATTAATAGAGGAATTATACCCTGCATATTCCTGGTTGTCATCATGAAAAAGACCGCCATACATATCTCCGGAACCGCAAATCCTCCAGGCCGCGTTCCATGCTTCCCAGTTTTCGCCTTTTAAATATCCCCGGAGGTTGTCACGATATCTTCCATTCCATTCTGCCCAGCGTCTTCCTGCCGGAAAGCTGCCAACCTGGTATAGCCCTCCCGCGTCCCAGGCCTCTGCAATTAATTTTACATTGCTAAGTATGGGGTCATTTGCCAGGCTTTCCAAAAGAGGGGGATTATTCATGGGAGAACCGTCTGCATTTCGTCCCAGAATACTTGCCAGATCAAAGCGGAAACCATCTACCGGTAGCTGACCGTCCAATACCTGAGGCATTCCAGAATCATCTGACGCACAATAGGATGATTACAGTTTAAGGTATTTCCGCAGCCACTGAAGTTATAATAATTCCCATCCGGTGTCAGCATATAATACAGATTATTATCCAGCCCTTTAAAGCAAAAAGCAGGGCCTTTTTCGTTCCCTTCTGCTGTATGGTTAAATACCACATCCAAAATCACTTCTATATGATTTTCGTGAAGCTCTTTAATCAGCTCCTTCAGCTCCGTACCTTCCTGATTATACTCATCCTGTGCAATATAGCTGGTATTAGGGGCAAAAAAACTCACTGTATTATAGCCCCAGTATTCCATTAGCTTCTTCCCGTCTACTTCTCTGGCATTCATAGTTTCGTCAAATTCAAAAATCGGCATCAGCTCTACCGCATTAACTCCCAGCTCTTTCAGATAGGGAATCTTTTCTTTCAATCCTTCAAAGGTTCCCCTGTGCTTTACCCCGGAAGAAGGATGCTGGGTAAATCCCCTGACATGCAGCTCATAGATAATTAAATCACACAGTTCCTTGTGGGACTGTTTCTGGTCACCCCAGTCAAATACATCACGCAAAACTCTGGCATGATAAGCCTCCTGTCTGTGTTCTCCCCAAATCCTCTGACCTGCCACCACCCGGGCATACGGATCCAGCAGCACGTTTTTTTTTTATCAAAAAGCAGACCTTTTCCCGAATCATAGGGTCCGTCAATACGGTAAGCATATTCAAAGTCCTCCACCCTTAAATCAAAGACAATCATAGAATATACATCCCCTATTTTGTAGGCTTCCGGGAAAGGAATCACTGCATAAGGCTCTTCTTCCTCCCTGTGGAACAGCAGCAGTTCGCAGGATGTCCCATTATGTATGCACAGTAAAACACACACCATTTGCCAGGGCAGTTGCGCCATTAATATCAAACATGCCGGGCCGCACCTGAAATCCGGCAATCTCGCCCATGGGATTCACCGTAACCTCATTTTCTAAAATATATTTATGACTATAAAATTTCACAGGTATTCTCTCCATCTCTTTCGGTTTTGTGATTTTTCTTTTTTCATTATACTGTATTTTTCTTTTTTCCGTCAAACTGCCCCTTCTTTCTTGCATTTTATATTTTGAGATGATACTATAATGTCGAAAAAATTCATATCATCACGGAGGTATACACTATGGACTCTGAACTGTTTAAGCTGGATGGGCGTCCGGCACTTGGAAAAGCCATTCCCCTGGCGCTGCAGCATGTAGTTGCTATGATTGTAGGCTGTGTAACCCCTGCAATTATTGTTTCAGGCTCTGCCGGACTTTCCGACGCAGATTCTGTTACCCTGCTCCAGGCAGCCTTGATTGTGGCAGCCTTATCCACCCTTTTGCAGCTATTTCCTATTTTTAAAGGAAAAGCCCTGGCCATTGGCTCTGGTCTTCCTGTCATTATGGGCATCAGCTTTGCCTATGTTCCAGTATGCAGGCGATTGCAGAAGCTTTGACGTTGCCACCATTTTGGGCGCGCAAATCTTCGGCGGTGTGATTGCCGCCCTTGTGGGACTTAATATTAAGGCAATCCGCAAATTTTTCCCGCCATTAATTACCGGTACGGTAGTATTTGCCATTGGTCTTTCCCTGTACCCAACGGCCATTAACTATATGGCAGGAGGAGTTGGAAAACCAAACTACGGTTCCTGGCAAAACTGGGCCATTTCCTTAATTACCCTGGCAGTGGTAATTACACTGAATCATTTTGGCAAAGGCATTGTAAAACTTGCTTCTATATTGATTGGCATTATTGTAGGTTATATTATCTCCCTGTTTGCAGGTATGGTGGATTTTACACCTGTTGCTAATGCCGCTTTCTTCCAGATTCCTATGCCCCTGCACTTTGGAATTAAATTTGAAATCTCCTCCTGTGCAGCCATTGGCGTATTATTTGCTATTAACTCCATTCAGGCCATTGGTGATTTTTCTGCAACCACCACAGGTCCATGGATCGTATGCCCACAGATCAGGAATTAAAAGGCGGTATCTTTGGTTATGGTATTTCAAATATTATAGGTGCACTTCTAGGGGGACTTCCTACTGCTACCTTCAGCCAGAATGTAGGCATTGTCGTAACAACCAAAGTAGTAAACCGAGTGGTGCTTGGTCTATCTGCAGTGATTCTGTTAGTCGCTGGAATCCTTCCAAAGTTTTCCTCCCTGCTAACTACCATTCCCTCCTGTGTACTGGGCGGAGCTACCGTTTCTGTATTTGCTACCATTGCCATGACCGGAATCAAACTGATTACCCAAAAACCATTAACCTTCCGAAGCACTACCATTGTGGGACTTTCTATTGCCATGGGTATGGGTGTTACACAGGCGAGTGCCTCTCTTGCACAATTTCCAGAATGGGTCACCATGATTTTCGGAAAAATCTCCTGTTGTATTGGCAACCATTTGCGCGGTACTTCTAAATCTTATTTTGCCAAAAGATAAAGAGAATTAAAAAGAAGCTGTCTTATGGAAAGTGTCATGCGGCATATGATACCGTTCCGGCTCAGTCTGTGCTCCCATTGAGCCTGTAGTCTCAACGGGTACTCGACAAATTCGCCTGAACGATATTCATATGCCAAAAGACAATTATATAAGACAGCTATTTTTATTTCTTACTCTTCTCGAAAGGTCTGAATCAGTTCTTTGACTTCTTCCGGGTCATAGCCCTGGCTTATGAGTTCTTCTTCAAACCATTGTGGAATTCCTTCCACCGCTTTTTTGAAGGAATCCATGTCTAATGCTTCTTCTGGTAGGATTTCCACACCGTCTTCTTCTGCCCAGCGTTTCAAAATTTCTTCGTCTCCTGCCCTGTTAATATAGCGTTCGTATTCTACTGCTTTCTTTCCAGCTTCATCTACTACCTTTTGCTGTTCCGGTGTAAGAGAATCGTACAGTTCCTGATTGATACAGAAGAAAAGGCAGTCATAAATAGAATTCCACATAGAACAATACTGCTGTACTTCCTGAACGCTGGCTGCGTCAATCGCCGGAAGTGGGTTCTCCTGACCGTCTACTGTCCCCTGCTGCAATGCAGTATAGGTTTCTGACCAGTTCATATTGGTAGCATCTGCACCCCAGAGTTTATAGCACTGTGTCAACAAGTTGGAACCTGCAACGCGGATTTTCAGATTTTTCATATCTTCTGCACAGGTTACCGGTCTCTGTGAATTGGTAAGCTGCCGGAAACCGTTTTCTGCAATTCCCATGGTATGGAGTCCATATTCCTCCAAAATTTCTTTCAGCATATCCCCTGCTTTTCCATCCAGCTTCTCATCTGCATCTTCCAGAGAATCAAAGTTAAAGGGCATGGACACCACATTAAATCTAGGGTCGAAAGCAGAATAAATCAAATTAGAATGCATAGAAATCTGCACCGGGTCCCCTTCCATCAATGCCTGGATTCCCTCTGACTGATTTCCATTGGTAAGCTGATCTGCTGCATATACAGCCACATGCACCTTACCCCCAGTAGCCTGTTCCATTAATTTTCCGAAATGCTCTCCGGCCTCAGACAGGTACTATTCTCAGTTGTAGAACAAGTGAAATTCCAGGTTTGCTCCTCCCATCCCAAATCACTGTAATCATCAATCTGGTTAAAAGCAGCATCTTCCATAGGGTCTTTTGAACTCTCCGCACTTCCTTTTGCCACTTTCCCTGTATAAGAACCTCCAGCCAGCACTTCCGGCAAGAAGGTGGAAATCTTAGGCACATAAGTAATCATCATCAACACTACTACTGATGCCGCAATCATAGGCACCACTGCCCTGGAAATCTGCTGAAGGGTAACCTCCATTCCTTTTTTTATTTTAATACTAATGGCCACAAACAGATTCACTCCAACTGGAGGGGTTACCTGTCCGATTGCCAGATTCACGGTTGCCATAACACCAAATGCTACCAAATCATAACCAAGCGCCTTGCACACTGGCAGCATAATGGGAATAAAAATATACATAGCTGAATTGGCATCAATAAAACATCCTGCAATCAGAAAAATCACATTTACAATCAACAGGAAGGTAAACTGATTATGCGCTACTGCTGACAACAGATTAGAGGCTGCTGTGGAAATTCCGAACTGGGTGCATACATAAGAAAACAAGGATGCACATGCCACAATCAACATAATTCCACCTGTGGTCTTCGCGGAATCCACAAAAATATCCACCAAATCTCTCCATTTTACTTCCCTGTAAATCACCATCCCTACAAAAAGTCCGTATACAACAGATACTGCTGCTGCTTCCGTAGGTGTAAAAATCCCCCCGTAGATACCACCAAGAATAATCACAGGCATCAGGAATCCCCAGAACGCATCCCCAAAAGCCTTCATCCGTTCTTGCCAGGAAGCCTTTTCCATGGTTGGCTGAATCCCTTTTTTCCGCACCTCAATCATAACCACAACCACCAAAGCAAGCCCCATCAAAATGCCAGGGACAATTCCACCGGAAAACATATCTGCAATGGACACTCCTGTAATAGAAGCATAGACCACAAAAGCAATGCTTGGGGGTATGACAATGGCAATGGAGCTGGACGTTGCCATAAGAGCTGTGGAAAACGGAGCTGAAAATCTCCCCTCCTCCACCATAGCCGGAATCAGAACGGCTCCGAGGGCTGCCACAGTAGCCGGACCGGAACCGGAAATCGCTCCAAAAAAGCAAGCCACAATAACACATACAATGGCAATTCCCCCTCTTCTGTGCCCTACGCAGGTATTTACAAACTTAATCAGTCTCTTGGAAATTCCTGCCTTTGCCATAATATTTCCAGACAATACAAAAAACGGAATCGCCAACAGTAAAAATTTACTGATACCAGAGTACACATTGGTTGCCACAATGGTGAGAGATGTGCCGGAATACAGAATTGCACAAACAGAGGATAGTCCAAGACAAATGGCAATGGGTACATTTAAAATCAAAAATACAAAAAAGGATAAAAACAACACTGCACTAACCATTTATACTTCCCCCTTTTTCTTTACATACTGGAAATCTGTACATACATCCAGGCAATACTCAATAAAATGCAGGACCATACACCCTGCCCCAATAGGAATAAAAGACCAGAAAATCCACTCCGGCCAGTTCAGGACAAAAGTACGTTTTCCGTTTTCCAACTGGGTCAGCACCTTATCCAAACCATACCGAAACAGCACCGCTGTAAATACCACAGACAGCACGGTAATCATCACAGCAACTGGTTTTCTGCTTTTCTTTGGTAACCGGTCTGTAAGCAGAGGCAGACTTACCAGTTCTCCTTCGCGACAAGCCAAAGCTGCTGCCACAAGGGTAATCAATACAAACACTGCCACCACCAACTCCTCTGTAAAAGACCAGGAACGGTGAAGGAGTTTTCTGGACAATACATTGCCAACAGTGAGAATCAAAATCAGCACTGTAGACAGCACCAGAATCCATTTTTCCAATCCAGCTATGAAATCCATAACTTTCTTATAACCTTTCATCATAAGACTCCTCCTTTTCTTGAAACAAAAATCCCCCGACAGTCTCCAGACTGCGGGGGACGAATTTCTTAGATTGTAACTCTGCCACTTTTATCCGTCAATATACAAAAGTATTTCCAACTATACAAGTTTCTCATGTCTATCATATCTTTTTGTTATATCAAAATCTCCAGCAATTCCTCACGATTAAGCTTCCGCTGCCCATATTTTCCCCTGACAGTAATTCTTCTGCCAGATTCTTCTTTTTTTCCTGAAGATGTTGAATCTTCTCTTCAATGGTATTTTTTTCCAGTAACCTGTACACAGTTACCGGATTTTTCTGCCCTATCCGGTGGACTCGGTCTGTTGCCTGATCCTGAACTGCCTGGTTCCACCAGGGATCATAATGAATCACCATATCTGCTGCTGTAAGATTTAGTCCCGTACCTCCTGCTTTCAAGGAAATACAAAACACCTTTGCCTCATCTTTTTCCTGAAAATCTCGTACTAACTGACTTCTCATGCGTTTACCCGTACTTCCAGTCAGACTGTAATAGGAAATTCCCCTCTCTTTCAGCTTTTCTTCAAGCCTCTCCAACATAGTAACAAACTGGGAAAACAGTAAAATCCGATGTCCTGCCAAAACGCCCTGCTGGATAAGCTCCATGCAAAGCTCCTCCTTGGAGGATTCCCCTTTATATCCTTCATACACTAAAGCTGGGCAACAGCAGAGCTGCCTAAGCCTGGTAAGCTCAGACAGTACTTTTATTCTGGAAGAAGAAAATTCCTCCTCTGTCTGATTACTGAGCATCAACTTCAGTCTCTTTGCATGCGCATCATAAAGCTCTTTTTGCTCCCCTTCCATAACAGCATACACATTCTTTTCCATTTTCTCTGGCAAATCCTTTAGCACATCTTTTTTCACACGCCTTAAAATAAAGGGACGCACCATTTTTTGTCAGGTGCTTTCTTGCTTCTTCTTCCTGTTTCTGGACAATTGGAATCTCAAACTCTCTTCTAAACCTCTCATAAGAATACAGGAAACCAGGCAATAAATAATCAAAAATACTCCACAACTCACTTAATCGGTTCTCTATAGGAGTTCCGGTAAGCGCCAACCGAAAGGCTGAAAAAATCCCCTTGGCTGCTTTTGCAGACTGTGTGCCATGGTTTTTAATGTACTGCGCCTCATCCAACACCTGGCAAAAAAAAGAAAGCTTCTCATACATCAAAATATCCCGTTTTAACAAGTCATAAGAAGTCACCAGAATCTCTTGTTCTCCACAACACTGCAAAAGTTCTTCTCGTTCCTGACTACTTCCCACTACTGCCTTTACCAAAAGGTTTGGTGCAAATTTCTGAAATTCACTGACCCAGTTAAACACCAGGGAAGCCGGACACACAATGAGACATCTTTTATTCTCACCTGGTTCTGCCTCTTCTAGTTCAGAGAGCAAAAATCCAATCACCTGCAGGGTTTTCCCAAGCCCCATTTCATCTGCTAATATTCCGGCAAATCCATTATTTTTTAAAGTTTTTATCCACAAAAATCCCGTTTTCTGATATTCCCTAAAAATCCCTTCCAGACTTTTCGGCAGTTCAAAATCATTATCTTCTATAGTTTTCATATTTCGGATTAAAGCCTTAAAATTTCGGTCTTTCTTCACCTGAAATCCTTCCCATCCACAAAGCTCTCCATCCAAATATAAAGCCCTGTATACAGGAAGTGTGATTTCTTCCTGCAAGAGCTGGGTTCTCGTCAGTCCCAGTCCCTCCCTTAGTTCACATAGCCTTCCAAACTCACCCTCCATATTCACAAAGGTTCCGTTTTTTAGTCTGAAATACCGCTTTTTCCTATCATATCTGGAAAAAATCTCTTCTAGCTCCTCTCTGGTGAATTTCCCAGAAGAAACCACCATTTTAAGGGTTCCCAAAGCAAGAGAAAGCCCAACCGAAATCCTTGGTGAAGCCAGAACCTTCATGCGCTTTAAGGTCTCAGACACATATACTTCCCCATACTGCCCAAGCATGGAAACTCCCTCTGTGAGAAATTCATAGATTTTCTGTTCATCCTCTGCCAATACCATACACTGTCTTTTCTCATCATAGGCATTTCCCCAGGAAGTCACCAAAAGCTCTGCCTCTGCTTCCCCTGCAAGGTCACGTTTTCCTACTCCCGTTTTCTTATCAAACAGATTAAACTTCTCCTCCCCATACACTGCCATTCCTTTTATGGTAAGAAAGTCATCTGTCAGAGCATCCAGATAAAAAGCAAAAGAAACCGGCTCTATGGTATATTCTTGTGGGTCAAAGTTCTTATACATACAAGAAAGTGTATTTTGCACAGCTGGCAAATACTCCCTACAAAAAGCTGGAACATCTTCCTTCTCCAAAAAAGCGCACTGCCCTGGAAGCTGCTGTAAAAGAACGAAAAACTCCTCTTCTGGCCTATCCTCTTGTCTGGTAAGGAAAATCTTCTGTTTCTGAAAATAAATAACCCAATCACTATCCCGAAAGATTAACATCTTTTCTGTCCGGATACGAAGTCCCTGAGGTTCACCTAAAAACTCCACACTTCTTCTTGGGCTTTTTTCTGTGATTTCCCACATTCCGGCATCCTGTCCTCTTAATTTCACTGCCACTGAGGTTCCACTTAAAATCCTCAGTACTTTTGCCAGCTCTGATACAGAAAGCGAAATTTCCTTTAATTTTTCATAAACATAACCATAGGAATTTCCATACCAGGCAGGTTCTCTGTACAGGTTTCTATTTTCCCTGGACCATTCAACCAAAAATACTGCCAATTTTTTAGAGCGAGGCTCAAAAACCTTAGGTACATGAATAAATTGCAGTTTTTTTCCATAAGCCACCTCTTTCCCTGTCTCCATACTCTGGGCAAAAGCAAAATATCTTTCAATACATACATTTGTCCAGCCCTATTTTAGGCTCATGGAAACGCCTCCCTCAGATACCTGAAATTGAAGCTCCAGCCGGACTTTTTCATACAGCTCTCTTTGAAGAATTGGCGCTGTATGCTCCACTGCTTTCCTATTCAGCAACTCTTTCAACTCTCTGGTGGTTCTGCTGGCTCTTGGCAGGCGCTTTTCTTTCTCTATATTTTGTTTTTTTTCATCCAGGTATGCTAAAAGCACTGCTACACAATGCTTGCAGATTCCAGGATAGCTTTCATAAGCCGGACATTCACAAAAAACCTCTGCCACCTTGTTCTCTTTTGGTATGCATGTAATCTGAACCTCATAGGAATTTTGGTTGCTTCCTTCTACCACGGCTTCTACTATGTCTTCTTCCCCATTTTCCCAGACCGAAAGCTCTTCTATTTTTCCTTGATGATACAAATCCATTCCTTTAAAATAAGAGGAGGAATTGCATAATCTCCTGATTTCTGTGCGTGATATCATGTTTTCTCTCCTTTTATCCTAGTATACCGTTTTTCCTGATTTTTGTATAGGAAAACAGTTGACAAGCTGCAATTTTAACCACTATAATACATATTAACTTTAACAATATATAGCGTTAAAACATGTGTTATGCAGCAGCCGCTTTTTGCTAAAAACATCAAAAGGAGGGAATACGCTATGAAACAAATTTCTGGAAATAAATTATTGGTAAAAGCGTTAAAAGAAGAAGGTGTTGAGGTACTGTTCGGCTATCCAGGCGCCTGCACCATTGACATTAGCGATGAATTGTATAAGCACGGCGATATGAAAATCATACTTCCCAGACACGAGCAGGCTCTGGTTCACGAAGCAGACGCTTATGCCCGCACCACAGGCAAGGTGGGTGTATGCCTGGTAACCAGTGGTCCTGGAGCCACAAATCTGGTCACAGGTCTGGCAACTGCTAATTATGACAGTGTTCCCTTAGTATGTTTTACTGGACAGGTAGCCAGACATCTGATTGGCAATGATGCCTTCCAGGAAGTAGACATTGTAGGAATTACCAGAAGCATTACCAAATATGGCATCACGGTCCGCCACAGGGAGGATTTAGGCCGTATTATTAAAGAAGCCTTTTACATTGCCCGCACAGGCCGCCCAGGCCCTGTACTCATTGACCTTCCAAAAGATGTCATGGCAGAACTTGGAAGCTCAGAGTACCCAAAATCCGTAAATATCCGAGGCTACAAACCTAACACAGACGTGCATATCGGCCAGCTAAAACGTGCTATAAAGGTACTGCAAAAGGCGAAAAAGCCCCTGTTCTTGGCAGGAGGCGGTGTAAATATTGCCCAGGCAAACGAAATTTTTACCAAGGTTGTAGAAAAAACCCAGATTCCTGTTGTCACTACCGTAATGGGACGCGGAGCGATTTCTACTGCCAGTCCTTATTTCATTGGCAATCTGGGGATGCATGGTGCCTATGCCGCCAATATGGCTGTAAGCAATTGTGATGTGCTATTCTCCATTGGAACGCGATTCAATGACCGTATTACTGGGAAACTTCATGCTTTTGCTCCAAATGCTCAAATTGTCCACATTGATATTGATACAGCATCTATCTCCCGAAATATTCATGTGGATATCCCCATTGTAGCAGATGCCAAAGAGGCGCTTCTGAAAATGGATGAATATGTGTCTGCCCAGAATACCAAAAAATGGCTGTCAGAGATTACTGCTGGAAAGAAGAACACCCTCTTACCATGAAAAACCGGTCTCTTATGAGTCCTCTGGATATTATTTCAGAAATCAACCACCAGTTTGAAAAATCCATCCTGGTAACAGACGTGGGACAACACCAAATGTTAGTATCCCAATATGCAGACATTACTCCTGACAAACAACTGATTATGTCCGGTGGTCTTGGAACCATGGGCTATGGGCTCCCTGGCGCTATCGGAGCCAAAATCGGAAATCCCAATACACCTGTTATCTCTGTATCCGGAGACGGTGGAATGCAGATGAATATTCAGGAGCTTGCAACGGCTGTACTGGAAGAGCTGCCTATTATTGCCTGTATTTTTAACAATGAATATCTGGGAATGGTTCGCCAGTGGCAGAAACTTTTTTACGGAAAACGCTACAGTATGACCAATCTAAAGGCCGGAGCCTCTCCCGTCGTACAGAAGGTCAGGAATTTCCAGAATACACCCCAGACTTTGTAAGACTGGCAGAAAGTTATGGTGCAAAAGGCATCCGAGTAACCAAGCGAGAAGAAATTGCCCCTGCTTTTGAAGAAGCAAAAAAGAATACCAAAACCCCAACCATCATTGAATTTATCTTAGACCCTGAAGAAATGGTCTATCCTATGATTAAGCCTGGTGGAACTTTGGAAGATATGATTATGGATTGTTAGGAGGAATACGGTATGGAAAAAGGAATGAAAAAAAGATGGATTTCTCTGTATGTAGAAAATCAAGTAGGTGTTCTTTCTAAGATATCCGGACTCTTCTCTGGAAAATCCTACAATCTGGACAGCCTTACAGTAGGAACTACAGAAGACCCAACGGTCTCTAGAATGACCATAGCCACTGTAAGCGATGATGAAACCTTTGAACAGATAAAAAAGCAATTAAACCGTATGGTAGAAGTAATTAAGGTCATTGATTTTACAGATATTTTTGTACGTATGAAGGAAATCCTTTATGTAAAAGTCATGAACTGCACCTCTGCGGATAAGGTAGAAGTGTTCCAGATTGCAGAAACCTTTAAGGCCAGAGTCATTGACTACGGAAAAGACAGCCTTCTTCTGGAGTTTGTCCAGACAGCTACGAAAAATGATGCTGTCATCAAATTATTCAAAGACGAATTTAAAACCATAGAAGTGGTTCGTGGTGGAAGTGTGGGAATTGAATCCATTAGTATGATGGAGAGATAAAAATTCTACTGTTACATAAAACATTTAGAAAGGGAGCGTTCCTCTGAACTGCTCCCCTTTTCTTAGTATCTCCCGTACATTTTTCCATTCCAATTTACATCCATAGATGCAAAAGCTTCACAACCTTTTATCAAAGATTTTAGGATACGCTTTTTGAGTGTTACCTGTTTTATATCTTTATTGCTATTTATATTTTTATTCATAATAATTTCCCCTTTTCTATGTTTAGGTCTTTTCTTGTTTACACCCATATGTTATCATAAGTTATTATTTCTCACTAGACAACTTATTGACTGTTTTTATGTCAAAATTGACATTTATCATGATAAAAGGAGAAATTCATGAAGCAAGCGATTTACCGTCATCTCTTTGATTTAGAAGGAAAGAATATTGCTGTCAACTTTCGTGATAACAGAGGTTCTTATGTTCCAAGCCACTGGCATCCAGCCATTGAACTGCTGTATATTCTCAATGGCTCTGCAGACATTACTATAAACGGAAAAAAGCACACCCTGATTCCAGGCGAATTCATTGTCATTAATTCCAATGACATTCACGAAGCCCAGTGCGCCCAGGCTTATTTTGAAATCTGTATCCATATATCCAAAGAATTTTTAGAAACTTATATGCCAAACTCTCAATTTCCCCGTTTGTTATGTAATCGGGATTCTTTGACTAAGGAGCAGCTCCCTCATTATTTAGCCCTGTGCCAAAAGTTCAAAGAATTAGTGCCTATTTTTATCCAGCAACCCCTTGCCATGGATTTAGCCAGCGAAGCCATTGCCATGAAAATCATGTTTGAACTTTTAAATCACTTTGCAGTGTATCCTTCCACAGAAAAAATTCCCGATACAGCCAAAAATCAAAATCGCTTAAAGGAAATCATTGTATACATTGCAGAACACTATGCACAACCAATTTCCCTTGAGGAGATTTCTGCTCACTTTGGCCTGAACCGAGAATATTTCTGCCGCTTTTTTAAACAGCAAATGGGGGTAAATTTTTCCAGACATGTAAATCAGGTGCGTCTTGCCCATATTTATCATGATGTTATCAACACTCAGGATCCTATTATGGAAATCATTGATCGCCATGGTTTCACCAATTATAAATTATTCCATAAACTCTTTAAGGAATTTTACGGCTGTACCCCAAGAGAACTGCGACAAGGAGATAAACTCAAATCCGATTTAAAGCCTTTTTAAACTCCCGTCTGAATAACACGATGGTGAAGCACACAGCCAGAATATCCGCAATGGGTTCTGCCAGATAGACAGCCATGGTCTGATTGTCCCTTAAAATTGCCGGCACAATATAAATCAGCGGGATCAGCAACACAAACTTACGCATAACAGCCACCAGAATAGAGGCTTTTGCATTTCCCAGAGACATAAATGTCATCTGACATGCAAGCTGGATACCGAAAATAAACATGGCTGCCAGATAAACCCGAAGAGCAGTACCTGTGAACTCCAACAGTACAGTGTCTGAGGTAAACATTCCTGCAAACAGTTTTGGGAACAACATGACAGCTCCCCATAGAACCGCTGCATAAGCCATACTTGCTTTTAAAAGCAGGTAAAAGGCTCCCCGCACACGTTCTTTATTTCTGGCTCCATAGTTATAACTGATGATTGGCTGTGCTCCCTGTCCCAACCCCTGCAAAGGAAGCATGGCAAACTGCATCACGCTGGTAAGAATGGTCATGGCACCCACTGCCACATCCCCTCCATATTTCAGCAAAGAAGAATTAAAACAGATAGAAATAATACTTTCACTGGACTGCATCACAAAAACAGAAGATCCAAGAGCCAAAGTAGGCAGTACCATAGCCGGCTTTAAATTCACATTCTTCCATCGGATTCTCAATGTTGTCTTTTTTCCAAATAGAAAAGCCAGAACCAGATACACGATAAAGCCTGGGAAAAAATCGTTGCCAGAGCAGCTCCACGCACTCCCATGTGGAAACCAAAGATAAAGATGGGGTCCAGGATAATATTTGCCACTGCTCCGATGAGTACAGAAAGCATTCCTGTTTTTGCAAATCCTTGGGCTGTAATAAAAGCATTCATGCCCAGTGTAAGCTGAACAAAAATCGTTCCAAGGGAATAAATGTTCATATAACTGGTGCCGTATTCCACTGTATTTTCACTGGCACCAAAAGCCAGCAGAAAATCTTTGTTCCAGATCAACAGCACAGCTGTTAAAATCACAGAAATTGTTATTTGCATAGCAAAACAAGTTCCCAAAATCTTTTCTGCTGATTCTTTGTCTCCTCTTCCCATAGAGATAGACGCCCTCGGTGCGCCTCCATTTCCTACCAGTGCGGCAAATGCAGACACGATTAAAATCAGCGGCATACAAACTCCAACCCCTGTAAGAGCCAATGCTCCCACCTTGGGAATATGCCCAATGTAAATACGGTCAACAATATTATAGAGCATGTTAATCAATTGTGCTGCCACCGTTGGAACTGCAAGACGAAGAAGCAATTTGCCAAGTGGTTCTTTTCCCAGAAACTCTCTGTCATTATTCATTTTAATAGTCCACTCCTTTTCATAATCTGTAACGTGTTCTCTGCAATTCTACTGTTCATCTCATGAAACAGGCATACTTCTTCCTCTGTAAACCCTCGAAAAATTTCGCAGCCGAATTCCTTCTGTTTCTTTTCTACAGCCTGAATAATTGGTTCTGCTGCTGGAAGCAAAGATAAATGTATCTTCCTTCTATCCTCTGCATCTTGTTTTCGGGCAAGAAATGACTTCTGTATCAAAGATTCCACAGCCTGAGATACATTCCCTTTAGACAGCATGCGAAGCTCCACAATATCACCTGCAGTATTTTTTCCTGGGTTATTGTACAAAAAAACAATAATTGTACCTTCAATTCTGGTAAGCTTGAAAGAATCACAAATCTCTTTTATTAAAGCATCCTGCCCTTTGATAATATACCGGAAACTCATCAGCCATTCTGTCGCGTAACTCATTCTTACTTTCTTCCCCTTTCCTTAACTTGATTTATATAATAGTTTTATTCAGAACAGTTTTTTTAAAAACTATTATACTATCGAAAAAAATTTTGTCAAGAACTGTAAAACTTGAGTTTCCGCAGTTTTATCCACAGAACCTATAATCATCCTTGCTGATTATTAACAACTTTTTAAAAATGCCAAAAATATAAGGAATCCTATTCCTTTTTGATGTAAAATTTAATCACCACA
>ENA-OQAA01000256-OQAA01000256.1-human-gut-metagenome-genome-assembly--contig:-NODE-256-length-37192-cov-3.189802_pt1 | contig 37192 bp, 43 predicted proteins | sample MGYA00242489_ERZ504515 | MGnify/ENA primary metagenome ERZ504515 (study PRJEB26092, sample SAMD00036237) | human gut metagenome | host: Homo sapiens | study: EMG produced TPA metagenomics assembly of... | reverse complement strand
GATAAATGTTGATTTGCCTGTCCGAACCGGTCCGACTACCCCGATATAAATTTCCCCGTTCGTCCTCGCCTTCATATCTTTGTATACTTGAAATGATTCCATAAAAATACCCCTTGTTCTGCTGATACAATTTATGCATCCGCAAACGGGGGTATGACTTTATTTTTCCCATTGAAGCGCTCTATGCTCGGAACGCGACTCTCTAAGCATCAGTCATCCACAGCTTCCGCCGGTGATTTCCCTTCAAAAAGCACTTTATTGACTTCTTCCACGATCGGCATGGGAACATCATATTTTTTTGCCAGCTTCGCCGCTGCCTTTGCCGAATAAACGCCTTCAACAACCATCTGAACTTCATCCATTGCTTCCTGCATTGACCTTCCCTGTCCGATAAGATATCCTGCTTTCCGGTTTCTGCTGTGGACGCTGGCGCACGTAACGATCAAATCTCCTATTCCCGTCAAACCTGTGAACGTCTCGATCTTCCCGCCCATCTTCACGCCCAGTCTGGCAATTTCCGCAATTCCGCGGGTAATAAGCGCTGCCTTTGTATTATCTCCGTAACCAAGGCCATCTGCGATTCCCGCTGCAAGAGCAATGACATTTTTCAAAGAACCGCCAAGCTCAATTCCTAAAATATCCGGACTTGTATATACACGGAACACTTTATTAATAAACGCAGACTGCAAATATTCCGCCGTTTTTTTTGTTTTTGCTCCGATGACACATGTTGTCGGAAGCTTTCTTCCGACTTCTTCTGCATGGCTTGGTCCTGAAAGAACCGCTACGTCCGCCTGAGGGATTTCTTCTTCGATCTGAGCAGACAATGTCAAAAGTGTACTCTCCTCGATTCCCTTTGCCACATCAACGATAATCTGACCTTTCCCGACGTAAGCTGACATCTTCTTCGCAGTTGCCCTTGTAAACGGCGACGGAACTGCAAGTACAAGAAAGTCTTTTCCCTTGACTGCCGATTCCAGATCACCCGTGATCGTCATGCCGTCGGAAAGTTCACCCCGGAAGCTTCGTCAGGTGTTCTCTCTTTTTATCCAGCATTTCAACTTCTTTTTCATCGATCGACCAGATCGTCACATGATGTCCGTTGTCAGCCAGAAGAACCGATAACGCCGTTCCCCAGCTTCCCGCACCGATTACTCCTACATTTGCCATAAATCAATGCCCCTTTCTTTTTGAACCGAATTTATTTTCTGTTCCTTTGACCAGACGCTTTATGTTCTCTCTATGGCGATACCATGCTAATGCAGTCAAAAGAACTGCGATCCCATATAGTTCATAACAGTAGCCTGCTTCCATATCGAACCATCCCCACTGTCCAAATAGGATCATTTCAATTAAAAATGCTGTGTATGCACAAAGAGAACCGACAGATATGTACCTTGTCACGATCACAGGAATAAAAAAGAATAATGCCGTAACAAGTATAAGAAAAAGACTCTGCGGCATATGCCACACACTGTTAATAAAGACAAGTCCTGCCATAACCGCAATTCCTTTTCCGCCTTTAAAGTTCATATAAAACGGAAAGTTATGTCCGAGAGTCACTCCTGCCCCTGCGTACATTACAAGCAACGGAAGACAATCGCTCCCCCGATACATAAAACGTACAATAAAATATGCAGCCACACATTTTAAAACATCTCCGAGAAAAGTGAAGATCCCCGCTTTCCATCCGAGCACACGAAGAGCATTTGTCGTTCCCGAATTTCCGCTTCCCTCTTTTCTGATATCTATATGGTTCATCTTACCGACCAGATATCCGGTCTGAAAAAGACCGCACACATATCCGACCGCAAGACAGATCAATCGTTCCATATTTCTTTACCCCTTTTCTTTCCGTTCTCTTATAAAGAATTTCAGGGAAGTTCCTCTAAAACCAAACGCTTCTCTGATCTTATTTTCCAAATACCGCGTATATGAAAAATGCATCAATTCCTTATCGTTTACAAAGATAACAAAAGTCGGAGGTTTTACCGCAACTTGCGTAATATAATAAAGCTTCAGTCTTTTTCCTTTATCTGACGGAGCTGCTGCATTGCCACTGCTTCTGTCATAATCTCGTTTAAAACTCCGGTTGCGATCCGAAGTGTCTGATTCTCGATAACCATATCGATCATATCATATAACCGGTTCAATCTTTGACCGGTTGCTGCGGATACATACATAATTTCCGCATACGGCATATAAGAAAGCACCTGACGGATATCGCTTTCATACTCACGCATCGTTCTGTCGTTTTTCTCAATCGCATCCCATTTGTTCACAACGATGATCACGCCTTTTCCACGTTCATGAGCAATTCCCGCAATCTTTGCATCCTGCTCCGTCACTCCTTCTGTCGCATCGATAACCATAAGCACTACGTCTGCTCTTTCCACGGCTGTTACCGTACGGATAATACTGTAGCGTTCCAGTTCTTCTTTGATTTTATTCTTTCTGCGAAGTCCTGCCGTATCAATAAAAATATATTCTTTTCCGTTATGAAGAATCTCAGTATCAATGGCGTCTCTTGTTGTTCCCGCGATATCCGAGACGATTACTCGATTCTCTCCGAGCAGTTTATTGATAATCGACGACTTTCCGACGTTCGGTTTCCCTACGATCGCAACCCGCGGGCGGTCATCATCTTCCGCCTGAGCGCTTCCTTCCGGAAAGTTTTCCGCGACAATGTCAAGCATATCGCCAAGTCCCAATCTGGATGCTGCCGAGATCGGAACCGGATCCCCGATACCAAGATTATAAAACTCATATACATCTGCCATATATTTGTCAAAATTATCCACTTTATTTACAACAAGGACAACCGGCTTTCCGGATCTTCTGAGCATGTCCGCGACTTTAGAATCCGCATCCACAAGTCCCTGCTTCACATCAGTTATAAAAATAATAACATCCGCCGTATCAATCGCAATCTGAGCCTGCTCTCTCATCTGTGATAAAATGATGTCTTTGCTGTCCGGTTCTATACCGCCTGTATCGATCATTGTAAATTCTTTATCAAGCCATGTCACATCCGCATAAATCCTGTCTCTTGTCACTCCCGGAGTATCTTTCACAATAGAAATCATCTCTCCTGCCAAAGCATTTAAAAAGGGTTGACTTTCCGACATTCGGGCGGCCGACAATGGCAACTACTGGTTTACTCATATTATTTTCCTTTCAAATCAATCTTTCGGTTTTGCAGTCCGGATCTGTCTGTTTTTCTCCGATCACCGCATCTATAAAATCCTGTCCGCTTGATTTTACAATATCAATAGGCACTTGTAAAGCGTCGGATACTTGTCTTACCGTAAAATCATCAAGAAACACATCTTCATCTGTCTTTAACATATTGCACGGAATGAGCAGTCTGCTGCCAAGACGCTCTCCTTTAAGCTGCGCTGTCAGATCCTGCGCCGTGATCAGTCCGGACACAGTAATGCGTTCTCCGAAAAAGTCGTTTCGGATAGAAAAGACATGAATTTCCAAATTAGGAAATTTCTCTTCTATCTTTTCCGCCATGGCGCTTATATAAGGATATGCCAGCTTTCCTGTGGCAATCGACAGTTCTTCCTGCCGCTCGTCTCCTGTAAGGCTTTTATACCCTTCTGTAAATTCTTCAAAAAGAAGACGGAGCATTCCGACCCCATTTTCCAACTGAAGATATCCGTCATACCGCTCTTCCTCCGGCACCTCCTGTCCTGCGAGCAAATACCACTCATCCCCTGCATGAATGAAATGAATTCCGTACTGCTCATAAATGCGATCCTGCCATTTGTGTATAACTGATAATACTTCTTTGGCATCCTCTTTCGTAAACGGCTCTAAATGATACAGACCGTCTCTGAACTTTGTAAGCCCTACCGGAACGACAGAAACGCTTCGAAGAAGCGGAATATATGCCGTCAGGTCTTTAATAGAACGTTCCAGCTCAGCCCCGTCGTTTTCTCCTTTGCACAGTACGATCTGTCCGTTCATTTCAATACCGCCTTCAAAAAGTCTGTCTACTTTTTTCAGCGCATCTCCCGCAAAACGATTGTGAAGCATCTTGCAGCGTAGTTGTGGATTCGTCGTTTGAAACGAAATATTGATCGGTTCTAACCTATACCTAATAATCCGCTCAATATCATGATCACTCATATTTGTAAGCGTCACATAATTTCCCTGTAAAAAAGACAATCTTGAATCATCGTCTTTAAAATAAAGAGTATCTCTCATTCCCTCCGGCATCTGATCGATGAAGCAGAACATGCACTTATTCCGGCAGGAACGATACTCATCCATCAACCCTGCCCGAACTCTATTCCAAGCTGCTCGTCTGCATCTTTTTCAATCTCAAGCTCCCACTGTTCTCCGTCCTGTTTCTCAATCAAAAGTACGATTTCTTCGTCTTCCACGTAAAACTGATAATCAAAAATATCTTCAATCTCCTGACCGTCGATCGAAAGAAGTTTATCTCCGGGTTCAATGCCTAATTCCTCCGCAATACTGCCGGGCATGATTGATTTGACAATATGCTCATGTTTTTTTCCTGTCATTTGTTATTCCCCTTATTTGCTGTTCATTCTATCACATACTATAACACATTTAAACCTCTTCGCAAAGACTGTACTTCACCAATACAACATACATACAAAAGAAGCGGCGCTTGAATTTCAGGCTGAAAAATGATATGATTCTAGTGCTGTAAAGTCGTTTGCATTTTTCTATGCTCCGGCTTAAAACTCAATTTATACTATTATTTAACAGGAGAATACTATGTCAAATATCGAACTTTTAGAAAAAACTCTTCCGGCCGCACCGCTAAAACTCATTGCAATGGAAAGCTGCAGAGAACTCGGACAAAAAGTAAATGATTATATTGTTTCTTTTCGTGAAAATACAATCAACGAAGTATCCGAATCTTCTCTGTATGTAAACTACAAGTCAAACAACTATCTCGTAGACTGCTGCTGTCCCCGTTTTGGCACAGGAGAAGCAAAAGGACTTCTTAAAGAAACTATCCGGGGAACAGATCTTTTCATCATGACCGACGTTTGCAACCACAACCTTACTTACACTGTAAACGGACATCTAAACCACATGTCTCCTGATGATCATTTCCAGGACCTGAAACGAATCATCTCCGCTGCAACCGGCAAAGCAAAGCGTATTAACGTCATTATGCCTTTCCTGTACGAAAGCCGCCAGCACAAACGTACAAAACGCGAATCTCTTGACTGTGCGCTTGCTCTTGAAGAATTAAACGCAATGGGAGTTTCAAACATCGTCACTTTTGACGCCCACGATCCCCGCGTACAAAACGCGATCCCTCTAAGCGGATTTGACAGCTTCAATCCGCCGTACCAATTATGAAAGCGCTGTTTCGCGCCGTTCCTGATCTTATCCCCGATAAAGATCACCTTATGATCATCAGCCTGATGAGGGAGCGATGCACCGCGCCGTTTATTTTTCCAATATTCTCGGTGTCGATATGGGAATGTTTTATAAACGCCGTGACTATTCTACAATCATCAATGGTAAGAATCCGATTGTGGCTCATGAATTTCTCGGCGATGACGTTGCCGGAAAAGATGTTATCATCGTAGATGATATGATCGCTTCCGGAGGAAGTAGCTTGATGTCGCAAAACAGTTAAAAGAAAGAAAAGCAGGCCGTGTATTTGTATGTACAACTTTTGGTTTATTCACCGAAGGATTTGAAAAATTTGACGAATACTATGAAAAGGGATATATCAATAAAGTTATTACGACAAACCTTACATATCTGCCTGCAGAATTATACAAAAAACCATATTTCGTAAAAGCAGATATGAGTAAGTTTCTCGCTTTGATCATTGATTCTCTTAATCACGATATTACAATCGGTGCTGTAATGAATCCGACAGACAAAATTCATGCTCTGCTTGAAAAATATGCCCGCGGCGAACAGATTTGATCGTGCATACAGTATAAAATATATTGTAACTAATTGATTTTAAAAGACCGGCGCTTGAATGTTTGTTTGCTATACAATGAAACTTAGAGCTATAAAAACGGTACAGTCAAAAGATTCTTTTATCTTGAGACTGTACGTTTTTATAGTTTCCAAATGTATCCCTCACCGCTTTGCAAACTTAATACAGTTTAGCACCGATCAATCTCGGACGGTATCCTTTTTTCTCTAATGCTTTTAGTATCTCCTGCTTGTGTTCTGTTCCAAATGCCTCCATCGTAATACGAAGCTCTACTGCCGCATTTCTGTTTGTACTTACAAATTGGTTATGCTCCAGCTTAATTACATTTCCCTGAGCTTCTGCGATTGTCTGCGCCACCTGGACAAGTTCACCCGGTTTGTCAGGAAGAAGTACAGATACAGAAAAAATCCTGTCGCGTTGGATCAATCCATGCTGTACAATAGATGACATCGTAATTACGTCCATATTACCGCCGCTTAATACACAGACTACCTTTTTCCCTTTGCAGTCAAGCTGCTTCAATGCCGCTACTGACAAAAGACCTGAATTTTCAACGATCATCTTATGATTCTCTACCATGTCAAGAAATGCGCCGATCAATTCATCATCTTCTACAAGAAGAACGTCGTCTACATTTTCCTTAACAAAGGGCAGAATTTTATCTCCTACAGCTTTCACGGCCGTTCCGTCCGCGATCGTATTGGCGCTTTCAAGTTGTACGACTTCGCCTGCCGCAAGCGCCGCTTTCATACTTGCCGCCTCTGCCGGTTCTACTCCGATTACTTTTATTTTCGGATTCAACATCTTAGCCAGCGTCGCAACGCCGGAAACAAGTCCGCCTCCTCCGATCGGAACAAGAATGTAATCAACAGTCGGAAGTTCCTGAACGATTTCCATTGCGATCGTTCCCTGGCCTGTTGCTACATCTATGTCATTAAACGGATGTACAAACGTATATCCCTCTTTTTCTGCCAGCTCACACGCATAGGCATAAGCATCGTCATAGACATCTCCGTGCAGGATCACTTCCGCGCCGTAGCTCTTTGTACGGTTCACTTTTATAAGAGGTGTAACCGTAGGCATAACGATAACTGCTTTACAGCCAAATTTTTTTGCGGCAAAGGCAACGCCCTGAGCGTGATTTCCCGCCGATGCGTGATCAGTCCTCTGCCTCGTTCTTCATCCGATAACGTACTGATTTTATAATAAGCTCCTCTGATCTTGTATGCTCCGGTATGCTGCATATTTTCCGGCTTTAAATAAACCTTTCCTCCGCTTTGCTCGCTTAAATAATCACTGTACACAAGCTTTGTAGAATTCGTCACTTTTTTTACAAGCTCGCTGGCTTCTTCAAATTTCTCCAATGTCATCATTTTTCTTCATCCTCTCTGTAAAACAATGCGTTTACAAACTCATCTGCATCAAATTTCTGAAGATCGTCTATCGTCTCTCCGACTCCGATATATTTTACGGGAATTCCAAGTTCTGCCTGAATCGCAACTGCAATTCCACCTTTTGCCGTTCCGTCCATCTTTGTAAGAATAACACCTGTAATGTCTGCCACTTCATTAAACTCTTTTGCCTGTGCCAAAGCATTTTGTCCTGTTGTCGCATCTAATACGACAAGTGTCTCCCGAAAAGCTTCCGGATACTCTCTGTCGATCACACGGTTGATCTTCTTAAGTTCCTCCATCAGGTTCTTTTTATTGTGAAGTCTTCCTGCCGTATCACAGAGAAGCACATCTGCATGACGTGCTTTTGCCGCAGCTACCGCGTCATAGATTACAGCTGCCGGATCTGCTCCTTCCTGCCCTCCGATCATATCTGCATCGGCACGGTTCGCCCATTCTCGAAGCTGTTCTCCCGCCGCAGCACGAAAAGTATCGGCTGCCGCCAAAACAACCTTTTTCCCCTGACTTTTCAACTTTCCCGCCAGTTTTCCGATCGTAGTTGTTTTCCCGACTCCGTTTACTCCGATCACAAACACGACAGATGTTCTGTTTTCAAACTCATATGCCGTCTCTCCTACATCCATTTGTTCCCGGATACTGTCAATCAATAATTGTCTGCACTCAATCGGTTCTTTGATATGTCTTTCTTTTACTTTTGCCCGGAGGTCTTCTAATATTTCCATTGTAGAGTGTACTCCGAGATCGCCCATGATCAACGTCTCTTCCAGCTCCTCATAAAACTCCTCGTCTATTTTTGAAAAGCCATGAAAAATACTGTCCATCCCGGATACAATATTATCTCTTGTCTTTGCAAGACCTGATACAAGACGCCTGAAAAATCCTTTTTTTTCTTCCATTTATCTAATTAATTCCTTTCTCTGATTCCTTTATCAATTCTCAGCGATCCAATTTATCTTCCAAAAGATCGACTGAAACAAGCGTTGAAACGCCTTTTTCCTGCATCGTGATTCCATACAGTCTATCTGCTGCCGTCATCGTTCCTCTACGATGCGTAATTACGATAAACTGCGTATTTTTCGTCAGTTTATGCAGATATTGTGCAAAGCGGGTCACGTTATTATCATCCAGCGCCGCTTCAATCTCATCAAGAAGACAAAACGGCGACGGTTTTAAATTCTGGATCGCAAATAATAAAGAAATTGCCGTCAACGCTTTTTCGCCGCCGGAAAGCTGCATCATATTTTGAAGTTTTTTCCCTGGCGGCTGGGCAATGATACGGATTCCCGCCTCCAAAATATCCTCATCTTCCATCAACTCCAATGTTCCTTTTCCGCCTCCGAACAACTGTCGGAACACTGTGTTGAACTCTTCTTTTATTTTTAAAAACTGCTCGGCAAACTGTTTTCTCATTGCAGCATCTAATTCATCAATGATCTGCATCAGCGTCTGCTCCGCCTCGACAAGGTCGTCATGCTGATTTTTCAAAAATGCATATCTTTCGGAAATATTTTTAAAATCTTCAATCGCATTGACATTGACTGTGCCGAGTTTTCGGATCTCATTTTTCAACTCTTGTATCTGACGCTTCATATACGCAAGATCCGTCAGATTTTCGTCACGAAGCTTCATCGCATGATTGTATGTGATCTCATATTCTTCCCACATATAATTCATCTGCTTTTCAGACGCCGCCTCGTAAGATTGTTTTTGACTGTCCAGGCGGAAACATTCTTTATCGAGAGCCGAAATATGTTTTGACAAGTCTTCCCGCATTTGCAGAAACTGTTTATGCTTCCTGTTTAATGCATCTCTTCCCTCTGTCTGTTCTTTTATTTCTTTTTCAATTTCATCAAACAATTCTCTTGAATTATCAATCGTTCCCCGAAGCTCTTTTATCTTGTCTTCCTTTTCCTTAATCTCATCTGACGCATAATCTTTATTTTTATCCAATTCTTCCAGTTCTGCCTGAAACTTGACGATCTCTTCTTCAATACGTGAAATATTTTCCGATACGAAAAGATTCTGCTGTTCCATTCCTGCCAAAGATAAATGTGATTCTTCTGAGATCTTAAGCTGTTCACTCTCCGTATCTCTTTCTTTTTCAAGCAGAGCATGAAGTTCTTCGATCCGAAGATTGAGTTCTTTTTCTAAATTTTCAGATACCTCAAGTTCCATCCTGATCGACTCTTCGTTCTCTATTATCTCTCCTAACTCTCTTTCAAGCTTTCCTTGTTCTGCGACATAACCTGCACAGCTTTGTTTTGCCTCCTCCATACGCGTCTTCGTCTGCTCGGCATTCATCTTCGCTGTATTTTCGATGACCGATGCCTTTCTGAGTTCCTGACGGATATCATCTACCATATTGTAGCATCCCGCGCGTTCAGATTTAATCCTGCTTACATCTGCCTCGGCGGCATCCATATCTTTTTTCAGCATGGCTACCGTCTTTTCAAATTCTTCGATCTCTCGTCTTCTGCTCAGCAGGTTGCTGGAATTTTTAAATGCGCCTCCCGTCATCGATCCTCCCGGATTGATCAATTCTCCTTCCAAAGTAACAAGTCTAATCGACTGCTTATATTTTCTTGCAATGAGAATTCCGTCATCGATCGTTCTAACGACAAGGGTTCTTCCTAACAACTGCTCTGCCAGTCCGGTAAAACGCGCCTCTACATAAACAAGCTTATCTGCCGTACCGATCACTCCCGGTTCTTTAAGCGCTTCTTCATTGCGAATTCCGCCTCCGCCTCTCATACTTGTAAGCGGCAAAAATGTTGCCCGGCCGAACTTATTCGTCTTTAAAAAAGAAATCATTTTCTTGGCTGTATCTTCATTATCCGTAACAATATTTTGAATACTTCCGCCCAAAGCAGTCTCAATCGCAATCTCATATTCTTTATCGACTTTGATAATATCTGCAACAACGCCGATCAATCCCGGATTTTTATCCTTATTTGCCATCACTTTACGGATACTGTTTCCATATCCATCATAACGCTCCGTAATATTTTTCAGTGATTCCAGCCTGGATGCCTCTCTGTGATATGCTGTTCGTCCGACATTCAATTTTTCCTGTCTGACATTTAACTCTTCTTGAAGTTTTTGTATCTTCTGTTCATTTTCGGTAATCTGCATATTATAGAGCCGAATCTTATCTTGAATCTCAGACAACCGCTCTTCATGTTCATGCAGCTGCTCTTCCTGCTCTTTCGCCTTTGCCGACACTTCTAAAATATTTCTTGCAAGCACGGATTTTCTTGTTGATATTTGATCTCTCGTTGTATCAAAATGTTGGATTTTTGCTTTCGTAGAAGCTCTGTTTCCAAGAAGATCCATAATTTCCTGTTTCCGCTGTTCGATCTCTTCTGTATGCTCCGCAATCTGTGTCTGCACATCGATCAGTCGTTTTTTTACAACCGTATCTGCCTGCGACGCTTCACGCAGCTTTTCCGAAAGATTTTTCTTTTCTTCTTCAAAAGACGCTTTCTGCTCTTTTCTCATATTGATTTCCGATTGGACGGTATTCAACCGGTTATCATAATGCTCATCATTCATACGAGCCGTATTGATCTGTTCTCTCAATACATTGATCTGACCTTCCAGTTGCTGCTTCAGTAAATTTGTTTCATTCAAACGATTTTTTGCAGTTTCGATTGCAAGGTCGATCTCTTCTACTTCCTCTTCAATCGCCTCATACTCCGTTTTCATCTTATCATAACTGATATTTGACTCTTCTAATTCTAATGATGCGATCTCCAGTTTCTTTTGTGTTTCTTTTAAACAGTCACGGATCCTCTCTTCTTCCAAAAGGAACATATTAATATCATATGTCTTTAACTCTTCCTTTTTCTTTAAATACTCTTTCGCTGTTTCCGACTGTTTTTCCAAAGGTCCCAACTGCTTTTCCAGTTCCTGTAAAATATCGTTTACGCGGGTTAAGTTCATACGTTCTTCTTCAAGTTTCTTTACCGATAGGTTTTTTCTCCGCTTAAACTTTACGATTCCGGCAGCCTCGTCGAACAATTCTCTTCTTTCTTCCGGCTTCCCGCTTAATATTTTATCGATCTGTCCCTGACCTATAATCGAATATCCTTCTTTACCGATACCTGTGTCATAAAACATTTCATTAATATCTTTCAGCCGACAGGACGCTCCGTTGATCAGATATTCACTTTCTCCTGAACGGTACAGCTTTCTCGTCACAGTAACTTCTTCATAATCAACAGGCAATTTGTGATCCGCATTATCCAATGTGATCGCTACAGAGGCATAACTTAACGGTTTCCTGTTCTCTGTTCCCGAAAAGATTACGTCCTGCATCGTACCGCCGCGGAGCTGTTTTACCCGTTGCTCTCCCAGTACCCAGCGAACTGCATCCGCAACATTGCTCTTTCCGCTTCCATTTGGTCCGACAATACCTGTAATTCCGTTATGAAAGTCAAATTTAATCTTATTTGCAAAGGACTTAAACCCCTGCACTTCTATACTTTTTAAATACATAGAACACCTGCTTTATCTTTTTTTCAGCACATGAATCGCCTCATAGGCAGCCTGCTGTTCCGCCGCTTTTTTAGTCCTTCCTTTGCCTTTACCGTACGACCTGCCCCGGATCGTCAGTTCCACAGAAAATGATTTGTTATGATCAGGTCCTTCCTCGCCTATCAGATGATATTCTATCTCTCCTAGTTTTTCAGCCTGAACAATCTCTTGAAGGATAGTTTTACTATCATAAAAGAGTTTCTTATCTTCCTGATCCGTCAAAACAAAACGATGTATAAACTCTTTTGCATTAGTAAAACCACCATCCAGATATATTGCTCCGATCAAAGCTTCCAGTGCATCTGAAGTCACAGAATCACGAAAACGCCCTCCTGTTACCTCTTCCCCTTTTCCGAGAAGAAGATAGCTTCCAAGATCGATGTCTCTCGCGCACATAGCCAATGACTGCTCACACACCATGCTTGCCCTTGTTTTTGTCAGCTCTCCTTCCGGAACTTTCGGAGACTGCCGAAACAAAAACTCACTGGAAATCAGTTCTAAGACCGCATCTCCCAAAAACTCTAAACGTTCATTGCATCTGTATTTTTCCATCCGATGCTCATTCGTATAGGAACTGTGCATCATTGCCTGTTCAAGAAAAGAAAAATTTCTGAATCGATAACCTATCTTCTGTTCTAACTCTTTTAATTTCTTATGCATTTTCTACTCTTTCCCGGTGTCTTGCACCGTCCTTTATTTCTTTTCCATGTAAAACGAAAAAGCCCACAGGGGCTTTTTCATTTTACACCAAATTATTCCACTGCTTTTTTGATCTGATCAACAGCATCCTGAACTGTTGTTATTTTCTCCGCTTCTTCATTATCGATCTCAATGTCAAACTCTTCTTCGATTCCATGATGATCTGGAATACATCAAGAGAATCTGCTCCGAGATCATCTACAAATGTACTGTCCGGTCTAATCTCTTCCTCACTTAAATTAAGAACTTCCGCGATAATTTTTTGAAGCTTTTCAAATTCCATAATATCTTCTCCTTACCTGATCTTTAAATATTTTCCTGATTTTTTTGAATAACTGACGTTATCTTTTCGTTGATCTTCTGCTCTTTAAATGTCACACATTGAATAATCGAATTACATACTTCTTTTGATGTCGAGCTTCCATGTGTTTTGACAACAAGACCTTTCAATCCGAGCAGCGGTGCTCCGCCATGTTCGCTTGTGTCGAAATCTTTCAACGTATCTTTCAAGGCCGGTTTCACCAAAAGACCGCCTATTTTGCTCTTCAGATTTGCCATCATACCACTTTGATCTTCTTGACAAGCGCCCCTGCAACGCCTTCATAAAGCTTAAGGATCACGTTGCCGACAAAAGCTTCACATACGATGACATCTACATCGCCATAGGGGATCTCTCTCGCTTCCACGCTTCCGATAAAATTGATATCAGGACACTCTTTCAGAAGCGGAAACGTCTCTTTCACAAGGGCATTCCCTTTCTCTTCTTCCGCGCCGATATTCACAATGCCAACCGTAGGATTCTTCTTACCTACAACGCTCTCCATATAGATAGATCCCATCTTTGCAAACTGGACAAGATGAGACGGTCGGGCATCTACATTCGCTCCGCAGTCGATCAAAAGGGAAACTCCTTTCAGCGTCGGAATCAGCGGCGCAAGCGGCGGACGCTCTACCCCTTTAATCTTGCCGACAAGAAGCTGTCCTCCAACGAGAACCGCGCCTGAATTTCCTGCCGAAACAAAAGCGTCTGCCTCACCGTTTCTGACAAGTTTCATTGCCGTCACAAGAGAGGAATCTTTCTTGCTGCGGATTGCTTTTACCGGCGGCTCTGCAGTTTCGATCACTTCAGTCGCATTCACAATATGAATCTTTTCATCCGGATATGTATACTTTGCAAGTTCTTCCTTCAATATCTCTTCTTTTCCTGTGAGCAGAACCTGAATATCGTTCCGCTTTTGTACTGCTTCTACAGCGCCTTTTACCATCTCCACCGGCGCATTATCGCCGCCCATTGCATCAAGCGCTACTCTTGTCATGTCAGACATCTTCATTCCTCCTAACGCTACTGAAATCATTCTAATTGATATTATTGTAAAAATCAACTAAAAATGTCCGTCGGACATCTTTTTATCATACGCATAGCAATAAAAAAGGACGTAAAATCATATTTTACGTCCTCTTCATTCAATTCACGATTAGTCAACGGAAATAATCTCACGTTTATTGTATGCGCCACAAGCTTTGCATACACGGTGAGGCATCATGAGTTCGCCGCACTTGCTGCATTTTACAAGGTTCGGAGCGCTCATCTTCCAGTTAGCTCTTCTTTTATCTCTTCTTGCTTTAGAAGATTTATTCTTTGGGCAGATTGACATAGGTTACACCTCCTTAAAATTCTTAAATAAGTCACGGACAACTGACATTCTAGGATCAAGCCCCGTATCTTCACAATCGCAGGACTTTGTATTCAAATTTTGACCGCATACCGGGCAAAGACCTTTACAATCTTCCTTGCACAGTACTTTTTCCGGCCATCCCACAAGATCTCATTACTGAGTAGTTTGTCCACGTCAAGATGATATCCGTCAATAAAGTTTGATTCATCCAGCTCCTCTGTCAGTTCTGCGTCGGAGAGACCTATGTCGACATGTTTTGCAAAATCTAAAGCAAATTCATATCTTACATCCTCCAAGCATCTGTCACAGGGAATGACCGTCACAAGTCTGGTATCTGCATAAATAAGCATTTCCTTTCCCCTGACATGTTCTACCCGGACATGAACCGGCTCACTCTCGACAATCGGATACTTCCCGAATTTCATCCGGATCTCTCCCATTGTAAGCGGCACAGTCTCTTCAACTGTCTTATGCTGGTCTGACAAAACGTCTGATAGGTTAATTAACATTGTTATTTACTCCTATTCATACCTGAATTATTATATCATGTAAATTCTGTTTGTCAACCGTCATTTTCATGAAAACACACAAAATATAGTATTTTCCATACGATCTTTAAGACAACTCAACTCATTTACTATTTTACAAGCGCCAATGTCTCTCTTGCAATCGCAAGCTCTTCATTTGTCGGAATAACAAATACCCTTACTTTTGAACCCGCTTTTGTAATCTCAGCCTGTTTTCCTCTCAAACCTGTATTTGCCTCTTTATCAAAGTCAACTCCGAGATATCCCAGATAAGAACACACCTGTTCTCTTACATAATCGTCATTCTCACCGATTCCCGCAGTAAATACAATATCGTCTACCCCATTCATTACCGCCGCATATGCTCCGACATATTTGGCAACATTATAGGAAAATACGTCCATTGCGATCTTCGCTTTTTTATCTCCTGAATTCATCGCATTTGTCAGATCACGGAAATCGCTTGAGAGTTCTCCCGAAATACCGAACACACCTGACTTCTTATTAAGAACGTCCATCACGCCTGCAATATCAAGATGTTCTTTCTCTGCGATAAATTCCATGATCGCAGGATCGATATTTCCCGAACGTGTTCCCATTACAAGACCTTCCAACGGAGTCATTCCCATAGAAGTATCTACAGATTGTCCGTTCATGACAGCTGTCACACTTGATCCGTTTCCGAGATGACATACGATCGTCTTCAGTTCTTCATACGGTTTTTCCATCACTTCCGCCGCTTTCTTAGATACGAAACTGTGGCTTGTTCCATGGAAGCCGTAACGTCTGATCTTATAATCCTCATAATAATTGTATGGAAGTCCGTACATATATGCTTTTTCCGGCATTGTCTGATGGAACGCCGTATCGAATACAGCTGTCATAGGTGTATTCGGCATAAGTTTTTCGCAGGCTGTAATACCGATCAAGTTTGCCGGATTATGAAGCGGCGCAAGATCATTACATTCCTCTATCGCTTTCTTCACTTCTTCTGTAATCACAACTGAGGATGCAAACTTTTCTCCGCCGTGTACGACACGATGTCCTACAGCTCCGATTTCATCCAAACTCTTAACAACACCCGTTTCCGGATTTGTAAGAGCTTCAATCACAAACTGAATTGCCTCTGTATGGGTCGGCATCGCCTTTTCCGACACCTCTTTTTCTCCGCCTTCCGCTGATACGTCAGACGTCCGTCAATTCCGATCCTCTCACAAATTCCTTTCGCCAAAACTTCTTCTGATTCCGCGTTAATGAGCTGAAATTTCAATGAAGAACTTCCACAGTTGATTACTAATACGTTCATTACTTCTCCTCCATTTTTGTTTTTATAAACTATATAAACAGAAAGTTTTACTGAAACTCTCTATGTACTCGATCTTACTCTGCCTGTGCCTGCACCGCCGTAATTGCAACAACACCCACAATATCTTCTGCGCTGCATCCGCGTGACAGATCGTTGACAGGAGCTGCGATTCCCTGTGTAAGCGGTCCGTATGCCTCTGCCTTTCCAAGTCTTTGTACAAGTTTATATCCGATATTGCCGGCATCAAGATCAGGGAAGATCAACACGTTCGCTTTACCTGCCACTTCACTGCCCGGAGCTTTCGATGCTCCGACTTCCGGAACGATAGCGGCGTCAAGCTGAAGCTCTCCGTCTAATTTTAATTCCGGCGCAAGTTCGTGCGCGATCTTTGTTGCTTCTACAACTTTATCGACATCTGCATGTTTTGCACTTCCTTTTGTAGAATGAGAAAGCATCGCTACAATCGGTTCTTTTCCTGTCAGCGTCTCGAAAGATTCTGCGGAAGAAAGTGCAATGTTTGCCAGTTTTTCCGGATCAGGGTTTTGCTCAAGTCCGGCATCTCCGAAGATGAACGTTCCGTCCGCTCCCATATCACAGTCAGGAACAACCATTAAAAAGAATGCAGATACAAGTTTTGTTCCCGGCTTTGTCTTCAAGATCTGAAGACACGGACGAAGTGTATCCGCCGTAGAATGACATGCTCCGGACACCATACCGTCGGCGTCTCCCATTTTCACCATCATAACGCCGTAGTACAGATAATTATTCAGGAGGAGCTCTCTTGCCTGCTCTTCTGTCATTCCTTTTTTCTGTCTTAATTCAACAAGCTTTGCAATATACTCTTCTGTTTTATCATTTTTAGCCGGATCAACGATCACAGCGCCTGTAATATCATATGCGCCTTTATTTTTCTCGATTTCTTCTTCGTTTCCTACGAGAATCAAATCTGCAATCCCTTCTCTTAAGACCGTCTGCGCAGCCTTATAAGTTCTTTCGTCCTTCTGTCTCAGGAAGAACAATCACCTTTTTATCAGCTTTTGCTCTTGCCTTGATTTCATCGATAAATCCCATGATTTAAAAGCCACCTTTCATTTTTCACAATTATATTTTTATTATAACGCAAAGGGATTTTGTATACAAGGGGATTCCATGTGCATTTTTAAGTACAATTTTATACAATTTCTTTTCATCTTTGTATGATTGTTATAAAAATATCAATCTTTGGTTTCTTATGCCCTTTGTTATTTGTTTTCTCTTCCCTTTGTTCTTTTCTTCCGTTCTTTTACCCTCACAGCCTAAACATCGTTGTTACGATGTTAAAATAAACAAGGATTGTGCATGTATCAAGAATTGTTGTAATAAGCGGAGCCGCCATGATTGCCGGATCAAGTCCGATCTTCTTTGCCAGAAGAGGAAGGATACACCCGATACACTTTGCCATCATTACAACTGCGATCATTGTAATTCCAAGGGCAACTGCCAGCATAATGTTACGATCATACATAATACAGATTCTTACCCCGTTCACAAACGCAAGAAGAGTTCCGACAACAAGCGCCACTCTGATCTCTTTAAAGATAACTTTAAAAATATCCGAAAACTCAATTTCGCCGACCGCAAGACCTCGAATAATCAGAGTCGAGCTTTGAGATCCGCAGTTTCCTCCCGTTCCCATCAACATCGGAATAAATGTGATCAAGATCGGCATCGCAGCCATCGCCTGCTCATAATATCCCAGTATTTCGCCCGTGATCGTTGCCGAAAGCATCAGTAGCATCAACCACGCGTACGGTTTTTCGCCTGTTGGAAAACGGATGTTTCAAAATAAGAATCTTCATTTGGACTGACACCGGCCATAATACTGATATCTTCTGTCGTTTCATCCTGCAATACAAGCATCGCATCATCTACTGTTACGATTCCGACAAGACAGTCTTCATGATCAATTACGGGAATTGCTACTAATCCGTATTTATTGATCATATTCGCCACATGCTCCTGATCATCCAGTGTGCGGGCGTAAAGCACGTTTTCATCCATGATCTCTTCTATCAGTCTCGACTCTCCTGCCGTAAGAAGATCCTTTACATCGACCATGCCGATCAATCTTCTTTTTTCCGTCACATAGCATGTATAAATCGTCTCTTTATTAATACCGACCTGACGAATCTTTAAAATAGCATCCGCAACCGTCATCTCTTTACGAAGGCTGATATACTCGATATTCATAATGCTGCCCGCACTGTCCTCCGGATACTGCAAAAGCGCATTTATCTTCTTTCTTGTCTCTTCATCCGTTGCCATCAAAAGACGATCCACTACATTTGCCGGCATTTCTTCTAATACGTCGACGGTGTCATCAACGTACATCTCTTCCATAACTTCTTCCAACTCCGAATCCGTCAGCGCATTGATCAAATCTTCTCTCATGTCGCTGTTCATATCCGTAAACACTTCCGCCGCTTCTTCTTTTGCCAGAAGACGGAAGATCAAAATACGTTGTTTTTTGTCCAATTCTTCCAATGCATCTACAATGTCTACCGGATGCACAGACTCCAGTTCTTCCTTTAATTTTTTAAAATCATGCTTTTCAAGCAGTTCGATCATCTGCTCTACGTCAAGTCTGTTTTCCTGATCCATGCCTAACTCCTCATCTTCCAAGATATCTTTTTGTAACAATTCAGCCATAATAGGCACGCAGTGCGGTTTTATGAACAACACGGACTGAACCGTTACATATTCCACTGTAAAAATTCATCTTTTTATAGTATAATATGGCAGAAAATGATATACAAGGAGTTTCTTATGAAAATTGTAGGACTTATTACAGAATATAATCCATTTCACAATGGACATCTCTACCATATCCAACAGGCAAAACGTACAACCGGTGCCGACGCTGTCATCGTTGTTATGAGCGGCGATTATGTCCAAAGAGGTGTTCCGGCTGTCATGCCAAAGCGTTTAAGAGCCGAATCCGCTCTGGAATGCGGTGCTTCCGCTGTATTTGAACTTCCTGTCTGCTATTCTACCGGAAGCGCAGAATTGTTTGCCGAAAGCGCTGTCGCTTTGTTGGACCAGCTTCAAATTGTAGACTCGCTTTGTTTCGGGAGTGAATGCGGAGATTTAGATGCTTTATCCGAAATTGCAGACCTTCTCTGTCAAGAGCCAAAAGATTACCGTTCTCTTTTAAAAAAACATTTAAGAAACGGACTTTCCTTTCCGTGTGCACGCAGAAAAGCTTTGAAAGAATATCTTCCGGAAAAAAACTTTGCGGCTCTTTTAGATGAACCTAATAATATTCTCGGAATCGAATACCTAAAAGCGATCAGAAAATTAAAAAGCACGATCAAACCATATACGATCCTCAGAAAAGGCGCCCGGTATCACGACCAAGAACTCAGTACAGAGAATTTAAGTTCTGCATCGGCGATCCGTTCTCTTCTTTCGTATTCAGGATCTTCTTTAAGAAAATATGACGATCTGCCAAAGGGAGCTTTTGACGACACCGCCCCTTTTAACATTTTCGGAGAATTGGAATCACAAGTGCCGCAGTGCTGCCTGAAACTTTTAAAAGATTGCCACAAAGTTTCTTACCCGATTTATCAAAACGACTTTTCTCTTATCCTGAAATACAAATTATTAAACAAATATCCCGAAAACCTGCTTCGATACATGGATGTCTCTGAAGAACTGGCAAACAGAATCTGTTCCCGGCTTAATTACTTTTTCAACTACAAACAGTTCTGTGACCTTCTAAAAACAAGAGAACTTACGCAGACACGGATCAACCGGGCACTCCTTCATATAATGCTCGGAATAAAGAAAACAGACGTAGAGGAATATATTGATGGCGGATATCATTTTTACGCCCGCCTTTTAGGCTTTCGGAAAGACCGGGAAAAACTGCTCACACGCATTTCAAAAGAAAGTTCACTGCCGCTTCTTATCCGGTTGTCTGAAACCGAAACCATCCCTCCTCTAGGCCGCAAAATGCTTCGCAATGACATGCTTGCATCTAATTTATACACTTCCGTCGTCACCGATAAGTTTAAAACAGCCTTCCAAAATGAATACAAGCAGAAGGTGATCAAAATTTAATTTCCGCCAGACAAAAACATGCCCGCAGCGGTCTTTTTCCACCACTGCGGACATGTTTTTATTTTTCTGTTATTTCAATCATTACAGTCTCTTTGCGATTGCTTTAATAACTGCTCGCTGTTGAGTACCGTCGGATTTTCAAGCGTTGTGATCAATGCGAGATCTTTTGTCATCTCTCCCGCCTCGATCGTATCTATCGTTGCTTTTTCCAACTTATCCGCAAACTCCATCAATTCGGTATTGCCGTCAAGTTCTCCTCTTTTTCTAAGCGCACCTGTCCATGCAAAAATCGTTGCCACTGAGTTTGTCGATGTCTCTTCCCCTTTTAAATGCTTATAGTAGTGGCGCTGAACAGTTCCGTGAGCCGCTTCATATTCATAGTATCCTTCCGGTGAAACGAGAACAGATGTCATCATCGCCAACGAACCAAAGGCAGAAGACACCATATCACTCATCACATCTCCGTCGTAGTTTTTGCATGCCCAAATATATCCGCCTTCTGATTTCATTACACGGGCAACCGCATCATCGATAAGCGTGTAAAAATACTCAATGCCTGCTTCTTTGAACTTCTCATCAAACTCAGCGTCATAAATCTCTTGAAAAATATCTTTAAATGTATGATCATACTTTTTGGAAATCGTATCTTTTGTGGCAAACCAAAGATCCTGCTTTGTATCAAGAGCATAAGAAAAACAGCTTCTTGCAAAACTTTCGATCGAACGGTTGATATTATGCATTCCCTGCACAATACCCGGTCCGTCAAAATTATGTACAAGCTCTTTCGTCTCGCTTCCGTCCTCTGCTGTATATACAAGTTCAACTTTGCCGGCTCCCGGAATTTTCATCTCAGAACCTTTGTATACATCACCATATGCATGTCTTGCAATCGTAATCGGTTTCTTCCAATTCTTCACACACGGCTCGATTCCTTTCACCACGATCGGAGCACGAAATACCGTTCCGTCAAGAATCGCACGAATCGTACCGTTTGGACTTTTCCACATCTCTTTCAAATCATACTCATCCATGCGCGCTGCATTTGGAGTAATTGTAGCACATTTTACCGCAACCTTATATTTCTTGGTCGCCATTGCAGAATCAACCGTGACCTGATCGTCTGTCTCGTTTCTATGCTCTAATCCAAGATCATAATATTCTGTTTTTAGATCAATATACGGAATAAGAAGCTCGTCTTTGATCATTTTCCAAAGAATTCTTGTCATCTCATCTCCGTCCATCTCCACAAGCGGTGTCGTCATTTTGATTTTTCCCATTGTTATTTTCTCCTTTTTAATATATGAACTTTTTGCCCCCATCTATTCAACACATCTTCCGCTTATACAGCTTCCGATGTAGCTGTACTTTTTGCAATCTAATATCCCTGCTTTTTCAAATTTTGCATTACATGAATAATATGCTCATTAGCAAGCTGTTCTGCCATCTCTGCATCTCTGTCTTTGATCGCACGTAAAATCTGTCTGTGTTCACGTATCGACTTTCTGGCTCTTTCTTCTGATACGATCGATGATTTTCTGGCTCTTTGCACATAATTATGAAAATCCGTCAGAACATGTTTCAGCATTCTGCTTCCCGAAGCTTCATAGAGAACAGCGTGAAAACGACCATCCAACGCCGCAACCTGCTCCGTGCTGAAGCCGCTTTCCTTTTTCATTTGAAACTCTGAAAGAAGAAGCGATTCTTCCAACTGGTCAAGCTGCTCTTCTGTAATATGTTCTGCCGCCCAGCGGGCGCACAATCCTTCCAGCATCGAGCGGATCTTATAGATATCCCATATATCTTTATGAGATATACCCGATACATAAGCTCCTCTGTTCGGAATAATCGTCACAAGCCCTTCCAACTCAAGCTGACGAAGAGCCTCCCGTACAGGCGTCCGGCTCACTCCTAATTCTTTCCCTATCGCCGTTTCCCTAAGTTCGTCGTTTTCTTTATATGTTCCATTTAAAATATTATCCCTTATCTTCTGAAACACACGACTTCCAAGGGAATGATCCTGATATTCTTCCATCTGAAATCCTCCGACTATAATCTACAATACAACATGCAGTTCCCTACATACACTTTCTATTTTGGCAATTAATTCTTCATCTGTCAAGACCGTAACGCGTCCGTCCTCATACTGTTTATCAACCCATTCTTTCAGACGATGTACCAGTTCCGAATTTTTATCAACTTTCCGTTCTTCCAGAAGTTTAAAATACGCATTGATCCAATATGCGATCCCCGCTGTTCCGGATGTATTGGAAACCGACACCAGTGCGGGACGGTTTAAAAATTTATCCGTATCAAAAATATTGTATATTTCCTCATTTTTCAACATGCCGTCCGCGTGAATCCCCGCACGCGTCACATTAAAATTCTTACCTACGAAAGGCGTTCTTGAAGGTACAGTATATCCGATTTCTTTCTCATAATATTCTGCAAGCTCCGTGATCACAGTTGTATCCATACCATCCAAAGTTCCGCGAAGCTGCGCATACTCAAATACCATTGCCTCAAGGGGAGTATTTCCGGTTCTTTCCCCGATACCAAACAATGAACAGTTTACACCGCACGCCCCGTAAAGCCACGCTGTCGTTGAATTATTCACCGCTTTATAAAAATCATTATGTCCGTGGAATTCGATCAGTTCACTTGGAACACCGGCATGAGTCATTAAGCCATATATGATTCCCGGAATCGATCTTGGAATTACAGCTCCCGGAAAATTCACTCCGTATCCCATCGTATCACAAACACGGATTTTTACCGGTATTTTATATTCATCCATCAATTTCATTAATTCCATACAAAACGGAATCACAAATCCGTAAATATCCGATCTCGTAATATCTTCCAGATGACATCGCGGACGAACTCCCGTCTCCATACACTCACGAACTACAGTAAGATAATGTTCAAGGGCCTCTTTTCTCGTCATTTTCAACTTATAAAAAATATGATAATCCGAACAGCTTACAAGAATCCCCGTCTCTTTTAATCCGATCTCCTTCACAAGCTCAAAATCTTTTTTGCTTGCTCTGATCCAACTCGTAATCTCCGGAAATTCATACCCTTTTTCCAGGCAGCGATAGACAGCATCTCTGTCTTTTTTACTGTATAAAAAGAATTCGCTCTGCCGTACTTTTCCTTTCGGGCCGCCGAGTCTGTGCAAATATTCATAAATCGAAACAATCTGTTCAGTCGTATATGGAGCTCTCGACTGCTGACCATCTCTGAATGTTGTGTCTGTGATCCATATTTCATCCGGCATATTATGAGGTACAATCCTGTCATTAAATGCAATCTTCGGAATCTCATCATAATGAAACAAATTACGAAATACATTCGGTGTATCCACATCAACAAGGGGATACATATGTTCTTCTAATTCAAGCAAGTTCGTATGCTTATTCAAAAATACTTTTCTGTTTTCCATCAAATTTCCTCCTATGATTGCATCTTTTTATATGTATACACGTATATATGTATGCTATACATACTCTTGCACCTCGTGCTCAGATATATGTATTCTTGTATAATTGTATACAAATATACAAAATATGTCAATCCTTCATTAAAGTATTTTATTATACAAAAGTAACAATTCTGCCTGCGCTATTCACGAACCCTTACTGTATAGCCGGACTGTTACATACAAAAAGAGAGCGCAAACAGTTCTGTCATTCACACTCTCTTTCTCAACGATATCTAATTTATTTTACTCTCTTCACAGTAAGAGTTCACTTATCTGATCACTCTTACTTTCAACACGCCTTCTACCGCTGCTAACTGCGCTTCCACATCTTCTGAAACTGTTCCATCCACATCAAGCATCGTATATGCGTATTCTTTACGGCTTTTATTTGTCATAACTTCAATATTCATATTCTTTTCAGCCAAAAGAGCGGTGAACTGTCCGATCATATTCGGAATATTTTTATGAAGGATTGTAATTCTCTCTCCTTCTCCTTTCGCTCCCATATCGCAATCCGGGAAGTTTACAGAATGTGTGATATTTCCATTCTCGAGAAAATCTTTCACCTCTGCCGCAGCCATTTTAGCACAGTTATCTTCCGACTCCTCTGTAGATGCACCAAGATGCGGAATCACGATCGCGCCTCTGACACCGACTATCTCTTTTGTCGGGAAGTCCGTTACGTAGCAGCGCACTTTCTCCGATACAAGCGCGTCTACGATGTCTTCCTGATTCACAAGAACATCTCTGGCAAAATTCAAAATAACAACGCCTTTTTTCATAAGACTGATAGCGTCTTTGTTGATCATACCTTTTGTATCTTCCAATGCAGGCACATGAACTGTAATATAATCACACTCTTTATAAATTTCATCTGCTGTTTTCGCGTGATGAATATTGCGCGACAATCTCCATGCCGAATCAACAGAAACATATGGATCATATCCATAAACTTCCATTCCAAGATGAACGGCTGCATTTGCCACAAGAACACCTATCGCGCCAAGACCTATAACGCCAAGTTTTTCCCTTCAAGTTCTGTTCCTGCGAATACTTTTTTCTTTTTCTCTGTGATCTTTGCAATATCGCCATCCTCTTCGTATTCCTGAACCCAGTTGATTCCTCCGATAATATCTCTTGCTGCCAAAAGCATTCCCGCAATCACAAGTTCTTTTACGCCGTTTGCGTTTGCTCCCGGCGTATTGAATACAACAACCCCTTCTTCGGCACAGCGTTCAAGCGGTATATTATTCACACCTGCGCCCGCACGGGCGATCACTTTCAAGTTTTTATCAAACTCCATCTCGTGCATCTTTGCGCTTCGCACAAGAATAGCGTCTGCTCCTTTTGCAGTCTCCACATTCACATAATTTTCATCCAGCTGATCAAGTCCTACTGCCGAAATTGGATTTAAGCAATGATATTTATACATGATTATGCATTCTCCTCTTCAAATTTTTTCATAAATTCCACCAGAGCCACAACGCCTTCATACGGCATCGCATTGTAAATACTTGCGCGCATTCCGCCGACTGATCTGTGTCCTTTTAAGTTCTCAAGTCCTGCTTCTTTCGCTTCTTTTACAAATTTAGCATCAAGATCTGCATCTCCTGTTACAAACGGAACATTCATAAGGGAACGATCTTTTTTGACAACTGTTCCTTTAAACATTTTACTCTGATCAAGGAAATCATAAAGCACTTTCGCCTTTTTCTCATTTTTCTCTTTGATCGCAGCAAGTCCCCCCTGTGCTTTCAGCCATTTAAACACTTTTCCGCAAATATAAATTCCATATGCCGGAGGTGTATTATAAAGCGATTTTGCATCAGCATGTGTCTTATATGTAAGCATTGTCGGCGTTCCTTCAAGCACATCTTCTGTAATGAGATCTTCACGGATAATCGCAATTACAACACCTGCAGGTCCTATATTTTTCTGAACTCCGCCATAGATCATTCCATATTTTTCTACATCAACCGGCTCTGAAAGGAAACAGGACGACACATCAGCGATCAATGTTTTTCCCTTTGTGTTCGGAAGTTCTTTAAACTTCGTTCCGTAAATCGTATTGTTTTCACAAATGTATACATAATCCGCATCTTCCGAAACAGGCAGGTCGGAACAATCCGGAATATATGAGAAAGTCTGATCTTCCGAAGACGCAATCCGATTTACCTTCCCGTATTTTTCTGCCTCTTTCGCCGCTTTTTTCGCCCACTGTCCTGTAATAATATAATCAGCCACTCTGTTCTTCATAAAATTCATCGGGATCATAGCAAATTGCTGAGACGCTCCTCCCTGCATGAACAACACCTTATAATTATCCGGTATATTCATCAGATCTCTCAAATCCTGTTCTGCCGAATTAATGATCTCCTCAAACGCTTTCGACCTGTGGCTCATCTCCATAACTGACATTCCTGTTCCGTTGTAATCAAGCATTTCTGCGGCAGCCTCTTTCAATACCTCTTCCGGCAGCACGGCCGGTCCTGCTGAAAAGTTATATACTCTGCTCATTTTCCTTCCTCCTGTTTTTATTTTTAATTTATTTGTTTTTATAATTACACATATGCCCATGCAGACTTTTACATGTCATCTTCGTCAAACGCTTCACTGATTGCGGCCCCGGGCGCTACCATAGGCCACACTTTATCATCACTGTCTATCTGGCAGTCAATCACAACCGGACGATTCAATGTCAGCGCTTTAGAGAACGCCTCCTTAAATTCTTCCTGCGACACAGCCCGCATTCCTTCTGCTCCCATAGCTTCTGCAAGTTTCACAAAATCAACTGCATCTCTGAGCACGGTAGCCGAATACCTCTCATCATAAAAGAGATCCTGCCATTGACGAACCATCCCAAGCACATGATTATTCACTACAACTTGTATAATCGGAATATTGTGCCGGACTGCAGTCGCAATCTCATTCATATTCATTCGGAAACATCCGTCTCCCGCAATATTTACTACGATTTTATCCGGACATCCTGTCTTTGCGCCAAGCGCCGCTCCAAGACCATATCCCATCGTTCCAAGTCCGCCTGACGTAAGAAGGGTTCTCGGTTTTGTATATTTATAATACTGTGCAGCCCACATCTGATGCTGTCCCACTTCCGTAACAATGAGCGCTTCACCGTTTGTCTGACGATAGATCTCTTCTACAAGAAACGGTCCCGATAATACATTCGGATGATATTTCAGAGGATATTTTTCTTTATACCCTTGTATTTTTTCAAGCCATTCTGCATGATTCTGCTGTTTTAAACGCTTATTAAGCGTCTTTAAAACATCTTTTAGATCGCCGATGATTTCTTCCGTAATCAAAACGTTTTTATTAATTTCAACCGGATCGATATCTAACTGTATAATTTTTGCATTTTTTGCAATTTTTCTGTATTCCCCGTCACACGATCACTGAACCTTGCCCCCATAACAACCAAGAGGTCACATTCACTTACTCCGAAATTGGACGCTTTCGTTCCATGCATGCCAAGCATACCTGTATACCGCGGATCTGTTCCCGGAAAAGCGCCTTTGCCCATAAGAGAATCCGTAACCGGAGCATCCAGCTTGTCAACAAACTCTTTTAATTCTTGACTCGCCCCTGAAAGAACCGCTCCGCCTCCGACGAAAACAAACGGTTTTTCTGCTTCTTCCAACATAGAAATCACCCGGTCAAACCGTTGTTCATCCATCCTCGGAGTTTTTCTCGAGGAATCTTCCTTTGTGCATTTTCCCAATTCTTCCGGAATATATTCCGTTACTTTAGCCGTAATATCTTTCGGTATATCGACAAGCACCGGCCCGGGACGTCCTGTCTTTGCAATCCGAAATGCCTTACGGATAGTATCCGCCAATTTTGTCACATCTTTTACAATAAAACTATATTTCGTAATCGGCATTGTAATTCCCGCTATATCTATTTCCTGAAAACTGTCTTTTCCAAGAAGTGATACCCCTACATTGCAGGTGATTGCCACAATAGGAATTGAATCCATATATGCCGTTGCAATTCCGGTAACAAGATTCGTCGCCCCCGGTCCGCTCGTAGCAAGCAGACGCCGACTTTTCCCGTTGCTCTCGCATATCCGTCAGCCGCATGAGAAGCCCCTTGTTCATGGGAGGTAAGGATGTGCCTGATTTCATCCCGATGTTTGTACAATTCATCATATACATTGAGAATCGCACCGCCCGGATAGCCGAAAACCGTGTCTACTCCTTGTTCTTTCAAACATTCTATTACAATTTCTGCTCCATTTAACTGCATGCCATAACTCCTTTAAACATCCTGTATCTCTTATCCGCACAGCCTGTAACCGCGCTCTTATTTTTCTTTCGGTATTTCCAGAATCGCACCTCTGTTTCCGGATGTGACCATAGACGCATATCTTGCCAGATATCCGGTCTTTACCTTTCGGTTCTCTCGGCTGCCATTTTTCTCTTCTCTTCTTCAGTTCTTCTTCTGAAACTGCCAGATTCAAAGATAAATTCGGAATATCAATCTGTATAATGTCTCCCTCTTCTACAAGAGCGATCGGTCCTCCCACCGCCGCTTCCGGAGAAACATGACCGATAGATGCGCCTCTTGACGCGCCGCTGAAACGTCCGTCTGTAATAAGCGCTACTTCCGAGCCGAGTCCGTATCCTGCAATCGCCGAAGTCGGATTGAGCATCTCCCGCATTCCCGGACCGCCTTTCGGTCCTTCATAACGGATCACGATCACATCCCCCGGATTGATCTTTCCTGTTTTGATTGCTTCCGTTGCCTCTTCATCACTTTCAAAAATACGGGCAGGACCTTCATGTACAAGCATCTCATCGCAGACAGCAGATCGTTTTACAACGCTTCCGTCAGGTGCAAGATTTCCTTTTAACACAGCCAATCCACCTGTTTCACTGTATGGATGATCGATCGGACGAATTACATCGGGATTTTTATTTTCGTCATCCCGCAATGTTCTCCCCAACTGTCTTGCCGGTTACTGTCAGACAATCTGTATGAAGAAGTCCTTTTTTATTCAGCTCATTCATAACCGCATAGACTCCGCCTGCCTCATTAAGGTCTTCGATATATGTATGGCCTGCCGGAGCAAGATGACAAAGGTTCGGCGTCTTCTCACTGATTCCGTTCGCAAAATCAATCTCAAAATCCATTCCTATCTCATGTGCGATTGCCGGAAGATGAAGCATACTGTTTGTCGAACATCCAAGAGCCATATCGACTGTAAGAGCGTTCAAAATCGCATCTTCCGTCATAATATCTCTAGGTCGGATATTGTTTCTCACAAGCTCCATAATCTGCATTCCCGCATGTTTTGCAAGCTGAAGTCTCGCAGAATATACCGCGGGAATCGTTCCGTTTCCACGAAGTCCCATTCCCAATGCTTCTGTCAGACAATTCATGCTATTGGCTGTATACATTCCGGAACACGAACCGCACGTCGGACATGCTTTATTTTCAAATTCATAAATTTCTTCATCGTTCATTTTGCCTGCCGCATAAGATCCGACCGCTTCAAACATGCTTGACAAACTTGTCTTTTGCCCTTTTACATGTCCTGCAAGCATCGGTCCTCCGCTCACAAAGATCGTAGGTATATTGACACGCGCAGCAGCCATAAGAAGTCCCGGCACATTTTTATCACAGTTCGGAATCATAACAAGACCGTCAAACTGATGTGCCATTGCAAGCGCCTCTGTTGAATCTGCGATAAGATCTCTCGTAACAAGAGAATATTTCATGCCGATATGTCCCATCGCAATACCGTCGCAAACAGCAATAGCCGGAACCATAATCGGTGTTCCTCCTGCCATTGCAACTCCCATTTTTACCGCTTCTGTAATTTTATCAAGATTCATATGCCCGGGAACAATCTCATTATAAGAGCTTACAACTCCGATCAGCGGTCTGTCTAACTCCTCCTGCGTCATTCCAAGCGCATTAAATAAAGAACGGTGCGGCGCCTGCTGCACCCCTTTTTTCACTGTATCGCTTCTCATTATCCTATGCCTCTCTTTCACGTTTTATATATAAGAACAGATTCGTTCTCCCATCTCTTTTGTTCCGATCTGCGTCATTCCTTCTGACATAATATCAATCGTCCGGTATCCCTCCTCGAGTACTTTCTCTACCGCCGCCTCAATCGCATCTGCTTCTTGATCGAGATCAAACGAATATCTAAGCATCATCGCCGCCGATAAAATTGTAGCAATCGGATTTGCGATTCCTTTTCCCGCAATGTCGGGAGCCGAACCTCCGCTCGGTTCGTAAAGGCCGAACTTTGTATCGTTTAAACTTGCGCTTGCAAGCATTCCGATTGAGCCGGTCACCATACTCGCCTCATCAGATAAAATGTCACCAAACATATTTTCCGTTAATATTACATCAAATTGTGCCGGATCCTTCACAAGCTGCATAGCCGCATTATCCACTAACATATGTTCAAGCGTTACTTCCGGATATTCTTTCGCAACTTCTTCAACAATTTTTCTCCATAATCTTGAAGAATCCAATACATTCGCCTTATCAACGCTTGTCACTTTTTTCCGACGTTTCATCGCAATGTCAAATCCGCGCTTCGCAATTCGCCTTATCTCCGTTTCACTATATGTAAGCTCATCTCTTGCAACGAGAACTCCGTCTTCTTCTTCCGTACTTCTTTTTCCGAAATAGAGTCCGCCTGTCAGCTCCCGCATGATCATCATATCAAAACCTTGTTCTGCAATCTCCTCTTTGAGCGGGCAGGCTCCTTTTAATTCACTGTAAAGAACTGCCGGGCGCAGATTTGCAAAAAGGTTTAACCCCTTTCTAAGCTGTAAAAGCCCCGCCTCCGGACGTTTAGACGGTTCCAGACGATACCATGGCGATGTCTTTGCATCTCCTCCTATCGATCCCATCAATACGGCATCACTTTTTTTCGCCTGTTCCAATGTTTCTTCCGTAAGAGGCACTCCGTTTACATCAATGGATGCTCCTCCCATCAAAAGCTGAGTATATTCTATCTGATGCCCGTAAACTTCTGCCGTTTTATCGAGCACTTTCATCGCCTCATCTACAATCTCCGGACCGATTCCGTCGCCTTTGATCACACCGATGTTCATATCCATAATTTCCCGTCCCTCCAAACTAAAATGTTACTGTTTATAATACAGCATTTTTATACACGTTTCAAGTATTTGCGTCTAAAAATTAGAGTGTACTCTGTGATTTTTTCAAATTCACGCGCTAAAGTGATGAATTAATCAGGGAGAATTTTGAAAAATATTTCAAAATTCTCCCTGATCTCATAATGCAAAATAATTGACTTAAAATCAATCTGCATTCGGTTTTTCAATCTGAGCAATCGCAGCTTTCTGCATCGGAATACGACAGTTTTTATTATTTCCGAACTCTACAATCACATCTTCATCTGTAATATCAATGATGACTCCGTAAAAACCGCTTGTCGTCAGAGCTGTGTCTCCGACCTCCATAGAAGCCAGCATCTGCTGGATACGTTTCTGTTCTTTTTTCTGTGGACGCATAAGCAAAAACCACATTACACCGATAACTACAAGCCAAAGAACAAGCATTGTTACCATTTCACCCATGATTATAATTTCCTCCTAACTTTCCTAACGCAATAAGACTACTATACACAACTTTCTTCCATACTTCAAGGATATTTTTCAAAATACTGAAGTAACTTGAAATAAACATAATTTTGAGAAGCTTATCCGGTTATTGCATCATACCTTCCAGTTTTCTCTTTTTATAAGCCTTATACTCTCCCGCTTCAATCGCTTCTCTGATTTCTTCCATCATCGTATTATAAAAATACAGGTTATGAAGAACGCAAAGACGCATCCCGAGCATTTCTTTTGCTTTTAACAGGTGACGGATATATGCTCTGCTATAACTTCTGCATGCCGGACATCCGCATCCTTCTTCGATTGGACGGTCATCTAACTCATACTTTGCATTGAATAAGTTCATTTTTCCATGATTTGTATAAACATGCCCGTGCCGCCCGTTTCTGCTCGGGTATACGCAGTCAAAAAAGTCCACTCCTCTGTCTACCGCCTCCAAAATATTCGCCGGAGTTCCCACTCCCATCAAATAGGTCGGCTTATTTTCAGGAAGATGAGGAACAACCGCCTCCAGAATACGGTACATATCTTCATGACTCTCTCCTACTGCAAGACCGCCTACCGCATAACCGTCCAAATCAAGCTCCGCGATCTGTCGTGCGTGCTCCACGCGGATATCTTCATAGATTCCGCCTTGATTAATACCAAAAAGCATCTGGTTATGATTAATCGTATCTTCCAAAGAATTCAGCCTGTTCATTTCCGCTTTACATCGTTTCAGCCATCTTGTCGTTCTCGCCACCGAATGGACCATATACTCTCTGTCCGCTACGCTTGAGGGACATTCGTCAAACGCCATCGCGATCGTAGACGCAAGATTAGACTGAATCTGCATACTTTCTTCCGGACCCATAAAGATTTTACGTCCGTCTATATGAGAGTGAAAATGAACTCCTTCTTCTTTAATCTTGCGCAATGATGCAAGTGAAAACACTTGAAATCCGCCTGAGTCCGTGAGAATCGGCTTATCCCAATTCATAAAGCGATGCAGACCGCCCATTTTTTTCACGATTTCATCCCCCGGTCTGACATGAAGGTGATATGTATTTGACAGTTCAACCTGCGTTTTAATCTGACGGAGATCATCTGTTGATACGGCTCCCTTAATTGCCGCCGCCGTTCCTACGTTCATAAAAACCGGCGTCTCGATCGTTCCGTGTACCGTATGGAACCTCCCTCTTTTTGCCATACCGTCTTTTTTTAGCAATTCGTACATGTATATAACCTCTGATTTTCTGTTTTTCAATAAATTCTAAGTCTTATCATTTACATTAATAATGAAGAACAACCGGCGTTCCCGCGCTAAGCATATTAAATAAAGCTCCCGCCTGATCTACCGGCATATTAACACAGCCGTGAGAACCATATGACTGATATCTCGAACCGCCGAATGCTGTCTGCCAGTCTGCATCATGAAAGCCATGTCCTTGATAAGTAAACGGCATCCAGTAGCGGACATACGTTTCGTAAATCGGTTTCCCTGTTTCCGGATCTTTTTCACCGATTAATTTTGAATCCGGTTCTGTATAAAGAATCGAATATACACCTGCCGGAGTCGCATGCTTCGCATCGGGAAGGCCTGTAACAACATCTGTCTCCAGTGCGATCGCCCCGTTTACAATATACCACATATGCTGTGCGGAAAGGTCCACCTCAAGGTACGTCGTTCCCCAGTCTTGTGCCGCATGAGATGCCGCTGTCTTTTCATATGCAGGTTCTCTTGTCACAACTTCTCCGTTTTTAATACTTGCGATCAAATTCTGCGTTTCTGCCTCTTCGTCGATCGACCAGCCGTAAGTACCTCCTGATACTTCCACTGTCTTTCCTGTCGGAGAAGTGATCGTTCTCGTTGTTCCGACTGTATCATAAGTTTTTCCGAAATCTCTCATCCATGCCCGGACAGCTTCTTCATTGAATGTTACATTCATATCAGCATCCGCCGAAACCCATGTCGAAATAAGAGCTTTGTCTACAACTACATTTTCTTTCATCGGATAGGTAATACTTGCCTGACAATATTTATTCATATCGTCACACGCTTTTTGAACTTCTTTTGATTCCGTTGTATATTTAGGTACTTTATAGCATTTTTCATTCAGAAGATTTAATTCCGGTTCAATTGGTAATATACTCTTTGATCTTTTTAGTCAAATTTCCATATCTACCGCACTTCCATACACTTCCGGCTCTACTTTGAATGATTCACCGTCAAATTTAGGATATGCAGATACCGGTTCCGTCTGCTCTGCTTTCACTGCCTGAATCGACCCGATTGCTTTACTCAGTGCATCCTCATTATAATCAACGTTGATCGTCACTTCTGCGCTGGATTTTGAAAAAAGCGCTCGTATCCACAGAAGAGGATTCTGATTTTTCAATGCGTCTTTTACACTATCATCTTTTTTATACGTCATTGAAATTGCCTCTCCATTAATCTCGTCCGTCTTATTATCAGCTTCTATAATCTTCAAAGAATACCCTTCCACTTGGTCTTTCATATATGCTACGACATCCGATTCTGTTTTCCCCGAAAGTCTTTTCCGTTAATTGTTGTATTAATATAGAAATGACTGATAAAAAAACGCCGAAATACCAAGGTATATCACGAGCAGTCCGCCTATGATGCTTCCTCCAATGATCCACGCTTTTTTACTCCGCTTTCCTTTATTTTCTTTCATCTTTTTCTGCCGACGTCTTTTTCCCCTTCTTCGGAGCACTTTCTTTTTTTTCTTTTTTCCCTCTTCATCTTCATCTTCATACAGCTCATCGTCATCAATATCATCATCGTCAAAGCTGTCGTCCGCGCTGAAGTTGTCACTCTCCGAAAAATCTTCCTCATCTTCAAATTCTTCAAACACTTCTTCATCTAAAAGCCGTACGTCTTCTTGCCGGCGTAAGGATTTATTTTTCTTTTCACTCATCCGTTAATCATCTCTCTCCCTTTTTCAATATCACGGCAACATTATATTACGATTGTAAAAAAAAGTACAGTATATTGTTTTATTTTAAGAAAAATTAAGACCTTGCTTGTAACTGCTCCTTTCTTCCTATATAATGACTTTTGTAATTCTGCTTTTCGACAGAACTTTACATATAACAGAATTTTGAAAGGAGATCATTTTATGAGTGCTCAACTTTTGGTAAAATATTTCGCATCACGACTTGGGGAGAATCTCACGGATCCGGCATCGGCGTCGTGATCGACGGATGCCCTTCCGGAATTTCTCTAAATGAAGAAGATATTCAGATATTTCTTGACCGCCGAAAACCCGGTCAGAGTAAATTTACAACGAGACGCAGCGAGGAAGATACTGTCGAGATTCTCTCGGGAATCTTTGAAGGCAAAACGACCGGAACACCGATTTCTCTTCTCGTACGTAATAAAGACCAACGTTCCCGAGATTATGGAAACATTGTTTCTATGTTTCGTCCGGGGCATGCGGATTATCCTTTTACGGAAAAATACGGCATCCGCGATTACAGAGGAGGCGGGCGTTCTTCCGGTCGGGAAACAATCGGCCGTGTCGCAGCAGGCGCGATTGCCTCTAAAATCTTAAACGAACTCGGAATTTCTCTTTGTGCTTACACGAAGGCAATCGGTCCTTACGTAATAAATGAAACAGAATATAACTACTCCGAGATCAGCCAGAACAGTCTTTATATGCCAAACAACAATATCGCCGAGCAGGCTGGACAGTACATTACTTCTTTAATGAAAGAAACTAATTCCTGCGGCGGAGTTATCGAATGTATTGCAGACGGACTGCCTGTCGGCTTAGGAGAACCGGTCTTTGACAAGCTGGACGCGCTTCTCGCACAAGCTGTCATGTCGATCGGCGCTGTTAAAGGCGTAGAAATCGGAGATGGGTTTCAGGCAGCCTCTTCTGTCGGCTCAAAAAATAACGATCCTTCTATGTTGAAAATGGAGAAGTACATAAGAAGACAAATCATTCCGGAGGTACGCTTGGAGGCATGAGCGACGGCTCCCGACTGATCGTCCGGGCAGCAGTAAAACCGACATCCTCTATCGCAATACCGCAGGAGACGATAAATACAGCGCATGAGAATACCGAAATCGTCATCCACGGAAGACACGACCCTGTAATCGTTCCCCGCGCAGTCGTTGTTGTAGAAGCTATGACCGCGATCACGCTTACCGATCTTCTTCTGCAGAATATGACAGCGAAGATGGATCATTTAAAACAAATCTATACAAAAGAAATTTAGGAGGCCGCTATGTCTAACCGATTGATCGATATTGTCGATATTACAAAATCTTATGGGGATTCTGTCATTTTAGACCAACTGAATCTTTATATACGGGAAAACGAATTTTTGACTTTGCTCGGACCAAGTGGGTGCGGGAAAACAACACTGCTGAGAATTTTAGGTGGTTTTGAAACACCTGATTCCGGAAAGATCATTTTTGATGGAAAAAATATTAATGACATTCCGCCAAACCGCCGGCAGCTAAACACCGTTTTCCAAAAATATGCTCTTTTTTCCCACATGACAATCGCTGACAACATTGCGTTCGGCTTAAAGATCAAAGGGAAATCAAAAGCTTACATTAAAGATAAAATCCGCTATGCTTTAAAACTTGTCAATTTGGAAGGTTTTGAAGACCGGTCACCGGACTCATTAAGCGGCGGACAACAACAGCGTATAGCCATTGCGCGGGCGATCGTAAATGAACCCAAAGTGCTCCTTTTAGACGAACCGCTCGGAGCTCTTGATCTGAAGCTTCGCCAAGATATGCAGTACGAACTGATCCGTCTGAAAAACGAACTCGGCATCACCTTTGTTTACGTTACTCACGATCAGGAAGAAGCGCTTACAATGTCTGATACGATCGTTGTTATGAATCAAGGCTATATCCAACAGATCGGTACGCCGGAGGACATTTACAATGAACCGCAAAATGCTTTTGTCGCAGATTTTATCGGTGACAGTAATATTCTGCCTGCTACGATGGTAGAAGATAAAGTCGTAAAGATACTCGGAGCTGTCTGGAACTGTGTAGACGTCGGATTTGGTCATAATAAACCGGTAGATGCTGTAATCCGACCTGAGGACATTGATCTTGTTGCTCCTGGAGAAGGAGTTATCAACGGAGTTGTCACAAATCTGATCTTCAAAGGGGTTCACTATGAAATGGAAGTTCTCGCAAACAATTATGAGCTTCTTGTTCATAGCACCGATATGTTCCCGGTTGGAACAGAAGTCGGAGTAAAAGTCGATCCTTTTGATATCCAGATCATGAAAAAACCGGAATCCGAAGATGAGGAGGCTGTTCCGATTGAAGAATAGAAAAATACTCGCAGGTCCATATTTATTCTGGGCAATGTCTTTTATCATTATTCCTCTGCTCATGATCTTGTACTATGGACTCACAGACAAAAACGGGAGTTTTACTCTGAATAATCTTTCCCAGATGACAACTCCCGAAAATTTAAAAGCGCTCGGACTGGCTCTTTTACTGTCGTTTATCAGCACTTTAATCTGCTTAGTCCTCGCCTATCCACTGGCTATGATTCTTGCCGAGAAAAATATGAATCAGACAAGTTTTATCGTACTGATATTCATTCTTCCGATGTGGATGAATTTTCTTCTTCGGACATTAGCGTGGCAGACACTTTTGGAAAAAAACGGAGTCATTAACAGCATACTTAATTTCCTCCATCTTCCGGAGCAGTCGATCATCAATACTCCATCTGCCATTGTTCTCGGAATGGTATACAATTTTCTTCCTTTATGGTACTTCCGATCTACAATGTGCTGTCTAAGATTGATAAAGATGTTATCCACGCTGCCAGAGATCTCGGTGCGAACACTGCGCAGACATTTTTTAAGATCATAATGCCGCTTAG
>ENA-OQAA01000255-OQAA01000255.1-human-gut-metagenome-genome-assembly--contig:-NODE-255-length-37224-cov-2.030245_pt1 | contig 37224 bp, 46 predicted proteins | sample MGYA00242489_ERZ504515 | MGnify/ENA primary metagenome ERZ504515 (study PRJEB26092, sample SAMD00036237) | human gut metagenome | host: Homo sapiens | study: EMG produced TPA metagenomics assembly of... | reverse complement strand
GGTAAATTCCGCTACATCGGCATTGGCAAAGGTGAGGCATTTTACGTTGCTCACATCGGCATCCAGCATCATCTGGTAGATATGGCTGGCGGCAATCATCTTCTTGTTGATAACCGTGCCGATGTCGAGGCTTTCAGCCATGCCTATATAGTCGATATTTTCTACTTCGCTACGGTTTTTCTTACGCCCATGCGTTTTGCCGCCAGACAGGCAAGAATGTTTGTTTCCGAGTTTCCGGTCAGTGCCACAAAGGCTTCGGTATTCTTCAATCCTTCTTCTATGAGCAGGTCCATATCCCGTCCGTCGCCGTTGATAATCATTGTCTTGTCATCCAGCAGTTCGGTCAGACGGTTACAGCGGTTCAGGTCATTGTCCACGATTTTCACCTGCATATAGTCGGGGACATATTGTGCGGTACGTACGGCGATGCGGCTTCCACCCATAATCATGACATTGCGTACGTCGGCATAATCTTCTTTGCCTGCTATCTTGCGGATATATGGTACGAATTTGCGGGTAGTCGTGAAATAAACAATATCATGCAGTTTCACAACATCATCGCCGCGGGGAATCAGTGTTTCGTTACCGCGCTTGATGGCCACCACATGATAAGGCAATTCCGGTCCGCCCAACTGATGCAGGGGGATGTTCAGGATTTCTGCTTTTTCGCGCATCTTGGCTCCTATCAGAATCAATGCTCCTCCGCAAAATTCCCACCATTGGCGTACCCAGCTCATACGGATAGAAGATACAATCTCTTTTGCCGCAAGCATTTCCGGGTATATAAGCGAATCTACTCCTAACTTCTGGAAAAATTCCTTGTTTTTGGGCAGCAGATATTCGTAATTGTCAATGCGCCCTACGGTTTTTACCGCACCCAGGTTGGTTGCAAGCATACAGGCGGTAATGTTACGGCTTTCGTCGGGAGTAACGGCAATGAACAGGTCGGCCTCTCCCGCTCCCACTTCTTTCAATCCTTTTATGGAAGTGGGGGAGGCGTTAACGGTCATCAGGTCGAAGTTGGAACTGAGCGTGCTCATCCTTTCTTCGTTGTCGTCTATTAATATGATGTCTTGCTTCTCGCGCGACAATAGTTTGGCCAAATGTGTGCCTACTGCACCGGCACCTGCAATGATTATCTTCACAATGCTTTAAGAAATGAAGAATAAAGAATCAGGAATGAAGTACGGAGGCTTGCATAACGCAGCCCGGCTCTTCATTCATCATTCCTCATTCTTAATTAATATATTATAGATTCCTTCTTCGTCCATTCCGCACAGCCGGTGCAGCTCCTGTACCGTACCATGCTCTATGAATGCGTCGGGTACACCGATGCGCTCAACGTGCGGGGTATAGTTGTTGTCTGCCATGAATTCCAGCACGGCGCTTCCCATACCTCCTTTCCGTGTGCCGTCCTCTATGGTGACGATGCGCTTGAAGTTACGTCCTGCTTCATGCAGCAATGCCTCATCCAGCGGTTTGAGGAAGCGCAGGTCGTAATGGGCTATGGAGAGCCCTTTTTCCGCTTCTGCCCGTTCGATGGCGTGTGCGGCAGTATTTCCTATCGGTCCGATGGTGATGACGGCAATATCCTTTCCGTCCTTCAGTTTGCGCCCTTTGCCCACGGGGATTTCTTCGAGCGGACACTTCCAGTCCACCAGTACGCCTCGTCCGCGGGGATAACGGATTACGAACGGACCTTTGTCCGGCAGTTGTGCCGTGTACATGAGACGGCGTAATTCATGTTCGTCCATGGGCGAGGATATGGTCAGGTTCGGGATAGGGCGGAAGTAGGCAAGGTCGTATACGCCATGATGCGTCGGGCCATCCTCTCCCACCAGTCCGGCGCGGTCCAGACAAAGGACAACGGGCAGCCTCAGGAGGCAATGTCGTGTATCACATTGTCGTATGCCCGCTGCATGAAAGACGAGTAGATGTTGCAGAAAGGCTGCATGCCTTCCTTTGCCATGCCGCCGGAGAATGTGGCTGCGTGCCCTTCGGCAATGCTACATCGAATGCACGGTCGGGCATGGACTTCATCAATAGGTTCATGGAGCATCCTGTGGGCATGGCAGGAGTAACTCCCACTATCTTCGGATTTTTCTCTGCCAGTTCTACCAGCGTCTCTCCGAACACGGTTTGGTACAGAGGGGGCAGGTTGCTGGTGTCGGTGGTGATGCGCTCTCCGGTTTCGGGGTCGAATTTGCCCGGTGCATGCCAGATGCCCGGGTCTTTTTCGGCAGGTTCGAAGCCTTTGCCTTTTACGGTGTGCAGATGGAGTATTTTAGGCCTTTCAAGTCCTTGATGTCCCGTAGGATGCGGGCAAGATTCTTCACATCGTGTCCGTTTATGGGACCGAAATAACGGATGTTCATCCCTCGAAGATGTTCTGTTGTTGGGCTGCCATTGATTTCAGGCTGTTGGAGAAGCGGATGAGCGCTTTGCGCCGGTCCTCGTTCAACACACCCATTTTGAACAGCATTTTGGATGCTTTGAAGCGTAGCTGGTTGTAGCGGTTCGATGTAGTCAGGTTGAAGAGATATTGTTTCATGCCACCCACACTGCGTCTATCGCCATGTCGTTATCGTTGAGGATAATCAGCAGGTTGTTGTTGGTGGATGAGGCGTTGTTCAACCCTTCGAAAGCCAGTCCGCCGCTCATGCTGCCGTCGCCGATAACGGCTACCACATGGCGGTCTTTCTCGCCTTTTCTGGCTGCCGCCACGGCCATACCCAAAGCCGCCGAAATAGAATTGGAGGCATGTCCGCAGGCAAAGGTGTCATAATCGCTTTCTACGGGAGTGGGAAAAGGACGTATGCCTTTGAATTTGCGGTTGGTGCAGAAAGCCTCGCGACGTCCGGTGAGCATCTTGTGCCCGTAAGCCTGATGCCCCACATCCCATACAATGCGGTCGTATGGAGTGTTGTAGACGTAATGCAGCGCAACGGTCAGTTCCACCGTACCCAAACTCGCAGCAAAGTGTCCCGGATTGCAAGAAAGTTCTTGAATGATGTCTTGTCTTAATTCCTTACATATCTCCGGAAGTTGTTCCACGCTCAATTTGCGCAAATCCTCCGGATAAGAAATGGAATTTAGCAAGTTATTATGTTGTTGACTCTGTTTTCATCACTGTACTGAAGATTACAAAATGCAAAAATAGCAAAAGAAAACGGATGGCTGTATCATTTTGTCTGTTTTTTGTTTTGCCGCTTGTCTTTTGCGGGAATTTGTCCGGACGTTTTCGCCTCTTTTAACAGAAATGCTTTCCCTTTGCGAAGCGAGTTTACCGGATTGGCGTACGGGATATGTCCGACACCCGGGTCTTGGTATGTCCGACACCCGGGTCTTGGCATGTCTGACATCCGGGTCTTGGTATGTCTGACACCCGGGTGTCAGACACGGTGTTCTTGCATACGCGGATATGTATAGTTGCCTGAAGAAGCAACGGAGCATGTCCTTTGCGGTTTTTAGAAGGTGCTTTTCCGGTTTTTGCAGTATTTCTTTGTATCTTTGCAGCTCCATTGAATTAAGTTACGTATGAACTTCATTACTCCTGTCGAACTTCCCGCCCATCTGCCTTGCTTGCGGCATACGGACACTTGCTGCTGCTGGGCTCCTGCTTTGCAGCCAATATGGGCGCAAGGTTTACCGAAGCGAAATTTTCCTGCGATGTCAATCCTTACGGCGTACTTTATAACCCTCTGTCCATATCCGCCGCTTTGCGTGAAATCGTATTTGGGAAAGTGTATGGTAAGGAAGACCTGTTTTTCTTTCGCGATTGCTGGCATAGTCCCATGCATCACGGAGATTTCTCGTCACCGTTGGCAGACGAAACGTTGAAGAGAATCAACGGACGGATTGCCGGTGCGCACGAACAGATTTTCCGTTCGGCGTGTTTGCTGCTGACTTTCGGCACATCCTGGGTGTACGAACAAAAAAATACGGGGCGTATCGTGGGCAACTGCCATAAGCTGCCCGAGAAGGAGTTTACCCGCAGGCGGCTGACAGTAGATGAAATTGTGTCGGACTATGTTTCGCTGCTATCGGGGCTGTTGGCGCGCAACTCCGGATTGAAGGTGATATTTACCGTCAGCCCTATCCGTCACGTGCGCGACGGGTTGCACGCCAATCAACTCAGCAAGGCTACGCTGCTGTTGGCGGTGGACCGGCTGCAAGCTGCTTTTCCGGAGAATGTATTCTATTTTCCCGCCTATGAATTGGTTTTGGATGAATTGCGGGATTACCGCTTCTACGCTGAAGATATGGTGCATCCTTCCGAAGTGGCTGTGCAGTATGTGTGGGAACGCTTCTCGTCCGCCTGTTTTTCGCCGGAGACGTTACATATCATAGAAGAAAGTGAAAATATACGTAGGGCATTGGCACACAAGCCCTTTCATCCCAGCTCTGAGGAGTATAAGCGTTTTTTAGGACAAATTGTGTTAAAAATAGACCGACTTAACGGAAAATACCCGTACTTAGACTTCCAAAAGGAAAGAGAATTATGTCATACACGATTGAAGATATAGCTCGCATCATCGGCGCGCGGCGGATAGGGGATAGGCCTGCCGCTATCGACTGGTTGCTTACAGACAGCCGTTCCCTGAGTTTTCCCGAAGAAACACTGTTTTTTGCCTTGCCTACAAAGCGGAATGACGGTACCCGTTATATCCGTGATTTGTATGCGCGCGGCGTACGTAATTTTGTGGTCAGCGAAGAGAGGCTGAATGAGGTTGGAATCGGAGAACCGAAAGTTGAAGACGTCGCACGGCAGGAAACTGTGGATACTGCTGCAATGCAGCCGGCTTTCAACTTACTGGTCGTTCCCAACCCGTTGAAAGCCTTGCAGAAACTGGCAGAGCAACATCGGGACCGGTTTCAGATTCCTGTTATCGGCATTACAGGCAGCAACGGAAAAACCATTGTGAAGGAGTGGCTGCATCAGTTGCTGAGTCCTGAACGGATGATAACACGCTCTCCCCGCAGCTACAATTCCCAGATAGGCGTACCTTTGTCCGTGTGGCAGATGAGTGAACAAACGGAGCTTGCCATATTGGAGGCCGGTATCTCGGAACCGGGAGAAATGCGTGCCTTACAGAATATTATCAAACCTACAATCGGTATCCTGACAAATATAGGAGGCGCACATCAGGAGAATTTCTTTTCTTTGCAGGAGAAATGTATGGAGAAGCTGGCTCTCTTTAAGAACTGCGATGTGGTGATTTATAATGGTGACGACGAGTTTATCAACAATTGTGTGGGTAATCCATGCTTGCCGCCCGTGAAATAGCATGGAGCAGGAAAGATATGGAGCGTCCGTTATATATAAGTAAAGTGGAGAAACAGGAAGATTCCACTGTTATTTCCTATCGTTATTTGGATATGGATAATACGTTTACATTGCCTTTTATAGATGATGCTTCTATTGAAAATTCGCTGAACTGCCTGGCGGCTTGCCTGTATCTGATGCTTCCTGCCGAACAGATAACGGAACGCATGGCAAAGCTGGAACCGGTAGCAATGCGTTTGGAAGTAAAGGAAGGCAAAAACGGATGCCTGCTGATAAATGACAGTTATAACTCTGATCTCGGTTCGTTGGATATAGCGCTTGATTTTCTGTACCGTCGCTCGCAGAGTAAGGGTCTGAAGCGGACGCTTATCCTTTCGGATATATTGGAGACGGGACAGAATACGCCGACTCTCTACCGTCAGGTGGCACAGTTGGTAAACAGCCGGGGAATAGAGCGCATAATCGGTGTGGGAAATGAAATATCTTCATGTGCCGCACGGTTTAGCATCGAGAAGGCTTTTTATCCGGATACGGCTACGCTGATTGAAGCCATTGGCCGGGGAGAACTCCGGCTGGAGAATGAAATAATTCTGATTAAAGGGGCGCGTAAGTTCGGTTTCGATGCGTTGACGGAAGCTTGGAGAAGAAAGTGCACGAAACGATATTGGAGGTAAATCTCGGTGCAATGATCGCTAATCTGAATCATTATCGCGGCAAGCTAAAACCTGAAACCAAATGGTGTGTATGGTGAAGGCTTCCGCCTATGGCGCAGGTTCGTATGAAATAGCCAGAACTTTGCAGGAACATCATGTGGATTATCTGGCTGTTGCTGTTGCCGATGAAGGGTCGGATTTACGTAAAGCGGGCATTACGGCAAGCATTATCATTATGAATCCGGAGATGACGGCATTCAAGACGATGTTCGACTATAAACTGGAACCGGAAGTTTACAGTTTCCATTTGTTGGATGCGCTGATTAAAGAAGCTGAGAAAGAAGGTATCACCAATTTCCCCATTCATGTGAAACTGGATACCGGCATGCACCGGTTGGGATTTGCTCCGGAAGATATGCCCCGGCTCATAGAACGTCTGAAAGGACAGAATGCGGTTATTCCCCGTTCGGTATTCTCTCATTTTGTAGGAAGCGACGCTCAGCAGTTCGATGCTTTTACGCGTAACAGATAGAAACTTTTGAAAAGGCTTCCATGCAGTTGCAGGAGGCGTTTCCGTATAAAATACTTCGTCATATCTGTAATTCGGCCGGTATAGAGCGTTTTCCGGGAGCACAGTTTGATATGGTGCGGTTGGGAATCGGATTGTATGGCATCAGTCCGATAGATAATTCTATAATGCATAACGTCAGTACGTTAAAGACTACCATCCTGCAGATTCGTGATGTGCCCGAAGAAGATACGGTGGGATATAGCCGCAAGGGACATTTGACGCGTCCTTCACGTATTGCTGCCATTCCTATCGCTATGCCGACGGGTTGAACCGTCACTTGGGCAATGGACACGCCTATTGCCTGGTGAACGGACAGCGTGCTCCTTATGTGGGCAATATCTGTATGGATGTTTGTATGATTGATGTTACTGACATTGATTGCAAAGAAGGCGACAGCGTTGAGATTTTCGGAGATCATCTTCCTATAACCGTCCTCTCCGATGTGCTCGGGACAATTCCCTACGAAGTGCTTACAAGTGTTTCGACACGTGTGAAGAGGGTGTATTATCAGGATTGAGAAGATGACAAGGCGTAAAGTATGGATTATACTTCATATTTTATACTTTATACTTTGTATTTCGTGCTTCGTACTTCATAAATCTTCTTATCTTTGCAATCAAATTTAATCCGATATGATTATGACAAACTTACTTTTATTAGGTTTCTTGCCCAGCGGTTCCGAATGGATTATCATCGCATTGGTTATCTTGCTGCTGTTTGGCGGTAAGAAAATTCCTGAACTGATGCGCGGTTTGGGAAAAGGCGTAAAGAGTTTCAAAGAAGGGGTAAACGAGGCTAAAGACGAAATCAATAAAGCAAAGGAAGAGGTGGACAAACCTGTAGATAATAAGTAATAAGGTGATGAAGCGGTTGTTGTCGTCCCGTTACCTTGTTGTTTTACCGCCTTGTCACTCTATCGCTGTTTATGTTTATGGCAGATAAAGAGTTAACCTTCTGGGATCATTTGGACGAACTGCGCCGGGTGCTGTTCCGCATTCTTGGTGTATGGTTTGTGTTGGCTGTGGGTTATTTCATTGCGATGCCTTATCTGTTTGATAATATAGTGCTGGCTCCTTGCATAATGATTTCATCTTTTATGATTTGCTGCGTTATATCGGTGAAGTATTTGACTTGCATGACGAATTCTTTACGCAGGAGTTCCAGATAAAATTGATAAATATTAATCTGGCCGCACCGTTTTTCATCCATATATCTACAGCATTTTGGATGTCGGTGGTGACGGCTGCGCCATATGTATTCTTCGAGATATGGCGGTTTGCCAGTCCCGCACTCTATCCCAACGAGCGCAAAGGGGTACGGAAAGCGCTCGGTCTGGTACGGTGATGTTTTTTGTAGGAGTGTTGCTGGGTTACTTTATGGTATATCCGCTGACCTTACGTTTTCTATCCACTTACCAGCTTAGCGCAACGATAGAGAACCAGATTTCTCTCAATTCGTACATCGACAATTTTATGATGCTGGTACTCTGCATGGGACTTGCTTTTGAACTTCCGTTGGTAACGTGGTTGCTTTCGTTGCTGGGGTTGGTGCATAAGACATTCCTGCGGAAGTATCGTCGCCATGCAGTGGTTATCATTGTTATTGTTGCCGCTGTTATAACTCCCACTGGCGACCCGTTTACACTGACCGTCGTTGCCGTTCCGCTCTATCTTCTTTATGAAATGAGTATCCTGATGATTAAGGACAAGAAAGCGGATGAAACCGAGGAGATTATAGAGACCGGAGAGAGATGAATGCTGAAATAGAGGAATATTTTTATTTACTGCGGGAAGTCTGTCGTGCAGATGACTCTTCTTTGGGAACCGCTTACCGTCAATTGCGGGAACTGCTTGAGCATTTATGCCGTACGCAAATGACGGATAGCACTCTGCAAATGACCGACCTTGCCGCCCGTATCAATTTTGTATCTTCCAAGCTGGGGCTGACCGTTGCAGAGCAAAATCGCCTGCATACTTTCCGGCTTGCCTCTAATGCCGTCCTTAATCGCCAGGCAGAGCCTTCACGCGAAAAACTGCTGCGTGATGCCAAGACGGTATCTTTTTTTGTAAAGCGTATAACCGGTGAAGATATTCCGGCAGACCTGTATCGTCTCTTTCCGCAGGCTGATGCCACGTACATTGCAGCTCCCCCGGCAAAGGAGCGTGTACGGCGTATGCGCGTCAATTTTCAGTATGCCGATACGGATTATCTGTATGTACTGCCTGTGGATAGCGTGGCGGACGAACCGTTGCGGGTACGTTATAATGTGCCTCAAATCAATGATGAATTTGCTGAGACTTGTGGTTTGTTGTGGCGGCATGCCAGATTAATCTGCTGGATGTGGCAGTAGATGAGGCAGGTGTGCTTACACCCTCTTTCATTATTTTAGAACCGGATTATCTGCTTGATATCAGTTCATTGGCAGAATGTTTCAGGGAATATGGTCATCACCCGGCAAACTATATGCTGGCAAGGTTGCAGATGCCCGATAATACCCGTCCTCTTTTGTTGGGTAATATAGCCAACTTTTTTTGGACGAATGGATTCATGCGGAAAGTGAACCTGACTATCTGGAATGTATGAAGAAAGCGTTCCGCTCATATCCCATTGAACTGGCTGCCTGCGCAGATTTGCGCGACCGGGAGAAAGAACGTGAATTCTTTGCCGACTGTAAACGGCATTTTGATAATATCCGGCAAACTGTTACAGATACTTTCCGGGCTTCGGGGTATGAACTGGACAAAACGGATGCCGTGCTGGAACCGTCTTATATATGTGAGGCGTTAGGTTTGCAGGGACGCTTGGATTATATGCAGCGTGACATGTCGTCTTTCATCGAAATGAAATCGGGGTAAGGCGGATGAATATGCTATCCGGGGTAAGTAGAACCTAAAGAGAACAATAGGGTACAGATGCTGCTGTATCAGGCGGTATTGGAGTATGCCATGGGGAAAGAACATCATCGGGTGAAGCCGTATTTGCTCTATACACGCTATCCGTTGCTCTATCCTGCACGTCCTTCGTGGGCAATGCTGCGCCGGGTAATGGATGTCCGGAACCGTATTGTAGCGAATGAATACGGCATCCAGTTGCGCAATAGTCTGCAATATACGGCAGAGCGTCTGCGCGATATTGCTCCGGGAACTCTGAATGAGCGGCAACTGGATAATACATTGTGGAAACGTTATCTGTATCCTTCCATCGATGCGGTGACACAGAAGATTCATGCGTTGTCTCCATTGGAACAGTCGTATTTCTATGCGTTGTACAATTTTATAACAAAAGAACTCTATACTTCAAAATCTGGTGATGTGGAGTATGAAGGACGCACCGGCGCATCTGCTTTATGGCTTGCTACTTTAGAGGAGAAAAGCGAGAACGGAGAGATTTTATATGATTTGGCGATACGGCAAAATTGTGCGGCGGATATTCATAAACCTTATTTATTGCTGGAGCGTACACATACGGATATTGATACTTTGCCCAATTTCCGGCAAGGAGATGCCATTGTTCTGTATGAGCGGAATGTCAGTGAAGATAACGTTACCAATAAAATGGTGTTTAAGGGGAACATCGAGGAAATTTCCGATTGCAATATCCGTATCAGACTCCGTGCGGCACAACAGAACGTCAGGGTCTTGCCAATGGAAAGCCGCTATGCAATAGAACATGATTATATGGATACCTCTTTTCGCTGCATGTATTGGGGATTGTCGGCCTTTTTGTCTGCAACGAAAGACCGTCGGGATTTGTTGCTGAATCAACGTAAACCGGAATTTGATACAGCCCTTGACGGAGCTATATCGGCTGCTGCCGATGATTTTGTACGCATTACTTTGAAGGCGCAAGCTGCTAAAGACTATTTCTTGTTGGTAGGTCCGCCGGGAACCGGTAAGACCTCTCGCGCTCTGCGCAGCATGGTAGAGGCTTTTTATAGGGAAGGGAAAGAAATACTTTTGCTTTCATATACTAACCGGGCAGTGGACGAGATATGTAAGATGTTGACAGCCATTACACCGGAGGTCGACTTCATACGTATCGGCAGTGAACTTTCCTGTGACGGCGTGTATCGTCCGCATTTGATAGAAAACGTGTTGGAGTCTTGCTCTACACGCCGGGAGGTGCAGGAGCGCATGGCGCGTTGCCGAATTTTTGTGGGAACGGTTGCTACGCTGTCTGCCAAGACCGAATTGTTCCGTTTGAAGACTTTTGATGTGGCCTTGATAGATGAGGCTACCCAGATATTGGAGCCGCAGCTGTTGGGATTGCTTTGCATGCGCGGCGTTACCGGCGGGAATGCTATAGGGAAGTTTGTCCTGATAGGTGACCATAAACAATTGCCGGCTGTTGTACTCCAGTCATCGGAGCAATCGGAAATTCAGGATGAAGGTTTGCGGGGCATCGGTTTGCATAACTTGAAAGATTCTCTTTTTGAACGTCTTTATCGGAATGTTATTAGGCAACAAGCGGTTGACGGTCGGCAAACCTCTGCTTTCAACTCCCGGTTTTCAGCTTTCAATTCTCTTGATATGCTTTGTCGCCAGGGACGTATGAATGTGGAAGTTGCAGCTTTTCCGAACCGTGCTTTCTATGGCGGGTTGTTACAGCCGGTAGGATTGGAACATCAGACAGGGGTTCTTAAACTATCTCCTCAGCTTTCTGCTGATGAATTTGCTACTTTGCTGACCCGGCGGGTGGCTTTTCTTCCGTCCGTTCCCGAACCGCCTATGCAGTCGGCAAAGATGAACCGTTCGGAAGCAAAAATCGTAGCCGGACTGGCTGCTGCTGTCTATCGGCAGTATACATTTGCTGAGGGACGCTTCAGCGCAGCTTCTACTTTGGGAGTAATAACCCCTTATCGTAGTCAGATAGCTTTGATAAAGAAAGAAATAGAAGCTTTGGGAATTCCAGCCTTGAATGAAATCCTGGTAGATACGGTGGAGCGTTTTCAGGGAAGCGAACGCGATGTCATCATTTACTCTTTCTGTGTGAACAGGTTGTCTCAGCTGAGATTTCTTGCCAATCTGACAGAGGAGAACGGAATACGGATAGACCGTAAACTGAATGTAGCTTTGACCAGAGCACGCAAGCAGATGTTTATAATCGGAGTCCGCCAATTGTTGGAGCAGAATCCAATCTATGCGCAACTGTTGAAAAGTTGTGATTTATAAGGTACGAAACGTTTCCTATTGCCGTAGATTGCAGCTATTTCTTCATTTAATAAATCTTAAATATTTTCTTTCTCTTTATATGCTTTATTAATAACATCGTGTGTTATAAAGCCTTATCTTTGCAGCACGTTTTTTTCATAGAGATTTAGATTTAAGGTTAGAAGAATTGTGGAAGTCGTGAGACTTCCCTTTTTTTATCCCTTAATTCTTGTTCTCTCAGAATTTACCGACAAATCTTATATTGCCAAGAGGATATAAAAAAAAGCTCTTTCATGCGAAAGAGCTTTTTATATCTATATATTCTGTCTGTATCAGTTCAGTACGATGGGTTTGTATTTCGGTACCAGAAGCTTCATGATGCACCAGCCGATAAGGTAAGCAACGGCACAGATGCAGAATATGATGAAGTATCCGGCTGCCTTGCCTTCGAATCCCATGAATATCATCTGGGTTTCATCAGCGTAAGTAAACAGTGTGCCCGAACCTTTGTTGATGAGGAACGAGCCGATACCGCCCGCCATACCTCCCAATCCGGTAATGGTAGCTACCGCACTTTTTGGGAACATATCGCCCACTACGGAGTAGATGTTGGCAGACCAGGATTGGTGAGCTGCTCCGGCAATACCTATAATGATAATCGGATACCAATAGGAGTATTCTCCTAACGGTTGTGCAAATAGTGCGAGTAACGGGAACAAAGCAAAGATGAACATGGCTCGCATGCGGGCTGCATACGGATTCATACCGGTTTTGTTTATGATGATGGTAGGCAGTTTTCCACCATAGATAGACAGCATGGTAATGGCATAAAGCACGAATATCAGCAACTGTGCCGTTCCGCTGTCCGAAGAGAATCCGTAGACATCGGAGATGTAGGCCGGAGTCCAAAACAGGAAGAACCACCATACACCGTCGGTCATGAATTTACCGATGGCAAAAGCCCATGCCTGAGGGTATTGGAGACATTCCATAAACGACATCTTTCTTTCAGGCTTTTCAGAGACAGCCTTGTCTTCTTCTCTGAGTTTATCTTGTTCGATATAAGCAATTTCTGCTGCATTGACGCGCGGGTTTTCATGAGGTTTCTTATACATGAACATCCACATGCCCATCCAGACGAAGCCTAATCCACCGATGACGATGAACGCCATTTCCCAACCGTTGCCTACACCGATGCTTTGGAAGTACCGTGCTAAAGAGGGGATGGTGACAGGAGCTATTAAAGCACCTACTGTGGCGCCGGCATTGAAAATGGAAGTGAGAATGCACGGTCTTTTTTCGGGAAATACTCGGCGGTGACTTTAATTGCTGCGGGGAAGTTTCCGGCTTCACCGACGCTCAATATCACACGGGCAGCGATGAAAAAGTAAACACTGGTAATGGCAATGGTCGATGCTACGGCACCTGTTGCGGAAATCATGGCAGCGGCATCATGAATGCCCACTACATGTTCGGTTGCCCATCCGCAAACGGCATGCAGGCAAGCTCCCAATGACCATACGAAGATAGCCCAGAGATAACCTTTTTTGGTTCCTAACCAATCGATGAAGCGTCCGGCAAATAAGTTTGCAATGGCATATACTATGGAAAATACGGCTGTGATATCTCCATAATCGGCATCTGTCCAATGGAATTCCGGGGCGATAAAATCTTTCCAGGTAAGTGATAATACTTGTCGGTCGAGATAATTAACTGTTGTCGCGAAGAATAACATGGCGCAAATTGTCCAGCGATAGTTAGACATTTTGCCCAATGTGTTCTGATTTGTACTCATGATAATAGATTTAATTTATAATGTCGCAAAAATACGCGTTCTTGTGTTATGTGTATGTGTAATATTTGGTAGAAATCATGGAGAAAATGACAAAAATAGGCATAGTTGAGAACAACCATGCCTATTTTCTTATCTACGGATATTATTTCATATCTGTGTATTTGATTTCATCTTTGTCGCTGTACTTCAGGTTCTCACCTCCATACCCCAGATGAAAGTATAGTTGCTGGTGCCTGCAGCTGCGTGGATGCTCCATTCGGGAGAAGTGATGGCCTGCTCGTTGTGTAACCAAATCAGGCGTTCTTCTTGAGGCTCACCCATTAAGTGGCAAATTGCATTTCCCGGAGCCAGGTTGAAGTAGTAATAGGCTTCCATACGACGTGTGTGAGTATGGGCAGGCATGGTATTCCATACAGAACCCGGAGCAAGCTCGGTAAGTCCCATCTGTAATTGGTTTGTACCGCCGTTTTTCACTCTTTCCAAAACATCTTTTACAATCAGCTGGTTTACGATACGGTCGTTGCTGTCTTCCATTTTTCCGTAATGGTCGGAAATGCCCAAAGCATATTTTTTAGGATTGGCCTTTTGAAGTTTGGCATCGGTTGTAATCAACTGAGTAACGTAAGGTTTGTAAGCCGGAGCCGAGTTGATATAGAATTTGGCAGGGTTGGCAGCATCGTTGCTCTTGAAAGTTACTTCTTTATTGCCACAACCTACATAAAGAGCTTCTTTATACTTCATGGGGTATTCTTTACCGTCTACGGTAACTACTCCATCGCCACCGGTGTTGATAACACCCAACTCGCGACGTTCGAGGAAGTAAGTGATTTCAGGACCCAACTCACGGAAAGTCTCCAGTTTCAATACTTTGTTTACAGGCATTGCACCTCCGTAAATCAAACGGTCATAGAGGGTGTAAGTAACATTGATTTCGTCCGGAGCCATTACTTTGCTCATCATAAAAGAGCTACGGAGACGTTGTGTGTCATAATGCTTTACGTCCAATGGATGGCAGGCTGTCTGCACAGTGTAATTTACTTGGGCGGAAGCCGTAACTGCGGCTGCACCCAACATCAGGGCAATTGCTAATTTTTTCATGTCTGATATAAACTTTAAATATTAATATGCTTAATGATTGCTTTTTTATTTAGCACTCTCTTTAGCTTCTTTTTCACTGCGGACAATGATGCGACGGTTGATGAACATCATGGTTATCGCTACCAGTACCAGCAGTGCAGCACCTACATACGAGAGTTTTACACCTCTATATATAGTCCAGCCGAAGAAAGAAGCGGCAAAGTCGATGGAACCGCCATCAAATCCTTCAGGAATGTGTGCCGTAGGATCGTGTGTTTCGGCATATACCTGATTGGCTGCCAGCGTGAAGTCCGGTGCCATATCGGTTACGAAATACAAACCTAAAATAAGAGTGATAAGACCGATAATAAGTGTCTTCAATACATTCCCTTTAGTAAAGGGCAATATCATCGGAAACAGATAGAACATACCTGCAAGTGAGGCCAATGGCAGGAACTGATTACCCGGCAGGAATACGGCAAGTGCAGGATAACGGGAATCAGGATAACCGATGCCACCAATGTAGCGGGGTGGCCGATAACCAATGCCGGGCTCATACCGATATGTACTTTCTTACCGTTGAATTTAGCTTTTACCAGTTCCGAAGTCTTTTCGGAGATAGGCTTCAATCCTTCGATAAACAGAGAAGTGATGCGGGGGATGAGTTCCATTACGGCTCCCATTGTGATACCCAGGAAGAGAACTTTCTTGATGTCGAGTTGGGCTGCCCAGCCTATCAGCATACCTACGATAACTCCCAATACCAGCGGTTCACCTATTACACCGAACTTTTTCTTCATGCCTTCTGCATCGATTTCCAGCTTGGAGAAACCGGGAATTTTATCTAATGCCTTATTGATAAGTATGGCAAACGGTGTGAAACTCTGGCAGAAAGGCTGAGGAATGGAGATACCGTCCAAATCATAGAACTTTTGGAATTTTTCTGCGGTAAGTCTGCGCAGACCAATGTAATAATGTAAGCAGATGATAGCGGCGAAATAGCCCCATGCCAGATTCTGGCCGGTAACAAAATAAGCCACAGCACCGATGAAGGCGAAGTGCCAATAGTTCCACAAGTCTATGTTTACAGTACGTGTGGTCTTGGTGATAAGCATCAGGAAATTGACGCCTAAGCAGATAGGAATGATAAGCGCACCAACAGCGGTATTATAAGCTACGGCAGCGGCGGCGGGCCATCCCATATCGAATACGTTCAGTTGCAGGTGATACAAATCGGATATGGCTTTCAGAGGAGAATTAAAATTTGTTGTCAGCAGGGCGGTAACTACGCCTAAGCCCACAAAACCGACTCCGACAAAGAGACCTGATTTCAGAGCCTTGCCAAATTTCATACCGATGCACATGCCTATGATTGTAAAAATAATAGGCATCATTACAGACGCTCCCAAAGCGATGATGTAACCGAAAACTTGTTCCATTCTTTATGTGATTTAATTGATAAATGATTATGTTTTACAATAGTACGAATTGAAAATCGGGGTCAAAAATAAGACCTTTTCCTAATTAATCAAACTGTAAAGGCATAATAAATAGTAAATAAGGATGATTTTGGACAAATTTGTCGTTATCGTGCACAAATTTGTTCGTTTCCGTACACGAAAATCAAAAAATGCACCCTCTGCGCCAAAAAGTGCACAGGTGTTTGGAAAGAAACATCTACTTTTGTTTCGTGAAAAATTATAAGGTCTAATACCCAAAAAGAACAACTACATGAAAAAGAACTTTATTTGTAATTTTATTCTATCCGGTTTATTGTTGTTTCTCCTTTAAGCATGTTTGCACAGCGTGTGGATTCAAACTTGCCGTGGTCGGTACGTATGGTGGAGTCCGAAATGATTCGTTGTCCGGAATCCTGGCAGTTGGACTTTCAGCCTAAATTGAAATGGGATTACTGTCACGGGCTGGAATTGCAATCCATGCTGGATGTGTATGACCGCTACGGTAATCGGAAAATCTATGATTATGCTTTGCTTATGCCGATACAATGGTAAATGCAGATGGTACTATCAAAATGTACAAACGTGAGGAGTATAGCCTTGACCGTATAAACTCCGGTAAATTTATATTCCGCATCTATGAACAGACGAAAGATGAGAAATATAAGAAAGCGCTTGCATTGATGAGAAGTCAGCTCGATGAGCATCCCCGGAATGCCGACGGCGGCTTTTGGCATAAGAAGATTTATCCGAATCAGGTATGGCTGGATGGTATTTATATGGGAGCGCCTTTCTATGCGGAATATGCTTTCCGTAACAATCAGGTAGACGATTATGCGGATGTTATCAATCAATTCCTGATGGCGGCCCGTCATACTTACGACCCGAAAAATGATGTGTACCGTCATGCTTGTGACGTAAGCCGTAAAGAACGTTGGGCCGATCCTGTTACCGGACAATCAAAGCATAGCTGGGGACGCGCTATGGCTGGTATGCCATGGCCTTTGTAGATGCTTTGGATTTCATTCCGAAACATGAAGCGGGCCGTGATTCCATGTTGGTTATCTTCAATAAAATAGCTTCTCAGATAAAGCGTTTGCAAGATTCCAAGACCGGTTTGTGGTATCAGGTACTGGACAAGAGTGGAGCGCCGGGTAATTATCTGGAATCTTCCTGTTCTACTATGTTTGTATATTCTCTGTTCAAGGGTGTGCGTAAAGGTACATTGACAAATCTTATCTGGAAGTAGCAGTTAAAGGATATAAGGGCATTCTTGACAACTTTATAGAAGTGGATAAAAACGGTGTGGTAAGCATCACAAAGGCTTGTGCCGTAGCAGGACTTGGCGGAAAGGTCTATCGTTCGGGAGACTATGATTATTATATCAATGAAACTATCCGCAACAATGACCCCAAAGCTGTAGGTCCGTTTATTCTTGCATCATTGGAGTGGGAACGTCTTCAGGACGTGAAAGTGATTGTTAACCGGAAATGATAGCGAAAGTAACTATGAAAGCACTGTGTAGTTTTATAATAGCCCTGCTTTGCGGGGTCGGTTCGTTATCTGCGGCGCAGCAGTGGAAAGATACGATTGTTGTAGCCCGTGACGGCACGGGAGATTACCGTAACGCTGACCGAAGCAATGGAGGTATCCGCGCTTTATGGATTATAAGGTGACGGTTTTGGTTAAAAAGGGTGTATATAAGGAAAAGGTTATTCTTCCTTCTTGGTTGGAAAACGTCGATTTCATCGGTGAAAATGTAGAAAATACGATTATCACCTACGATGATCATGCCAATATAAATAAGATGGGAACTTTCCGTACCTATACTTTGAAAGTGGAAGGAAGTTCCATCACTTTTAAGAACTTGACGATAGAGAATAATGCTGCACGGCTGGGGCAGGCAGTTGCGCTTCATACGGAAGGTGACCGCTTGGTCTTTATCAATTGTCGCTTTTTGGGCAATCAGGATACTATTTACACCGGTGCAAAAGGTACTCGTCTCTGCTTCCTGAATTGTTATATTGAAGGTACTACCGATTTTATATTCGGTCCTTCTACGGCATTGTTCCATAATTGTACGATTCATAGTAAAGCCAATTCGTACATCACGGCAGCTTCCACTCCGAAAGACATTGAAGTGGGATATGTTTTTAAGAACTGTAAGCTGACTGCCGCACCGGACGTTGATAAGGTTTATTTGGGGCGTCCGTGGCGTCCCTATGCAGCTACAGTGTTCATTAACTGCGAGATGGGTAAACATATCTGTCCGGCAGATGGGATAATTGGCGTAATCCGGAGAATGAAAAAACAGCCGTTATGCTGAATATGGTAATACGGGAGAGGGGGCTGATAATACAAATCGGGTAAAATGGGTAAAGCAACTGACCCGGAAGGATGTTGCAAAATATGAGGAACCGGATTATCTTTTCAAGATATGCAGTGAATGGAAACCGTAAGTTTATCTTACGGTTTCAGAAAATCCGCTCTCATAGGACTGAAGCAGTCGATTAATATACCGGCTTCCAGACAAGTGCATCCATGTTCGGCATCCGGTTCGATATAAATACCGTCGCCAGCCGATACGATTTGTTTTTCACCGTTAACCGTGAATTCAAATTTACCGCTTGCCACATAAGTTGTTTGAGTATGATAATGGGTATGCGGTGTACCTACTGCACCTTGTTCAAATTTAACCTTGACGAGCATTACCTGACCGTCGTACCCCAAAATCTGACGAACAACGCCCTCTCCGGCGGGTTCCCATGCTTTCTCGTTTTCGAGAATAAACGCATTGCTTCTTGTTCTTTTCATTGTGTGAATGATAATTTTACTGATACAAATATAGCGATAAATAATAAGTTTGAAAAACCATGAAAAGTAAATTGATTCTGTTATTTGACAGCTTTTTTTCTTGTGTTCCGCTTTCAAGCCGATAAGCCGGTAATTACCATTTTTATGATTGGTGATTCTACGATGTCAAATAAGTCGTTGGTGGGCGGTAATCCCGAAAGAGGTGGGGCATGTCCTGCCCGGTTTCTTTTCTGAAGACATACGGTGGATAATCATGCATGAACGGACGCAGTTCCAAGAGTTTTATCGATGAGGGACGCTGGGACAAAGTGCTTTCACTGATAAAGAAAGGCGATTATGTTTTTATTCAGTTCGGGCACAATGACGAAAAGCCCAAATCCGACCGCCATACAGACCCGGGAACAACCTTTGATGCCAACCTGCGTAAGTTCGTTAATGAGACTCGTGCGAAAGGCGGTATTCCTGTTCTGTTCAACTCCATTGTGCGCCGTAACTTTGGTACGGCCGATAATAAAGCCGTAGCGGAAGCTATTCTTCAGGATGATATTCGCAAGGGAATCAATCCTGATGCCAAGCAAGACGCCTCTCAGGAAAAGAATGTGGTGGAAGGAGACAAACTGATTGATACGCACGGAGCGTATCTGGATTCTCCGCGCAATGTAGCAAAGGAGTTGAATGTTCCTTTTATTGATATGAATAAACTCACCCACGATTTGGTAGAAGCTTGGGGCCGAAAGAATCGAAGAAACTCTTTATGTGGGTGCCCGCCAACACAATTGCTGCCATGCCTAAAGGTCGTGAAGACAATACTCACCTCAACATATACGGTGCACGTGTCATAGCCGGTATTACAGTAGATGCCATTGCCAAAGAAGTGCCGGAATTGGCAAAATATGTCCGCCATTATGATTTCGTGGTAGCTCAGGATGCAGTGGCGATTTCTTTACTGTACAGGAAGCTATTAATGCCGTTACCCGATTTCCGTAAAAATGTACGCACCACGATATTGGTGCGTAAAGGCGTATATAAAGAAAAAACTGATTGTGCCCGAGAGCAAGATTAATATCTCTTTGATAGGACAGGAAGGAGCTGTCATATCCTATGACGACTATGCCAATAAACAGAATCTCTTTGGAGAGAATAAAGGTACGTCCGGTTCATCTTCCTGTTATATCTATGCGCCCGATTTTTATGTGGAGAATATCACGTTCGAGAATACATCCGGTCCGGTAGGGCAGGCGGTTGCCTGTTTTGTCAGTGCCGACCGTGCTTATTTCAAGAACTGCCGTTTTCTCGGATTTCAAGATACACTCTATACGTATGGGAAGGGAGTGCGGCAGTATTATGAAGATTGTTATATAGAGGGTACGGTCGATTTTATATTCGGTTGGTCTACGGCGGTATTCAACCGCTGCCATATTCATAGTAAACGTGACGGGTATGTCACGGCTCCTTCTACCGATGAAGACAGAAATACGGCTATGTATTTTATGACTGCAAATTAACTGCGGATGCCAACGTGAAGAATGTTTATTTGTCCCGTCCGTGGCGTCCTTTTGCTCAGGCTGTGTTCATTCATTGCGATTTAGGAAAGCATATTCTTCCGGTCGGTTGGCATAACTGGAATAAGAAAGATGCTGAGAAAACCGTTTTCTATGCAGAGTATGACAGCTATGGCCCGGGTGCTAATCCTAAGCCCGCGCTGCTTTCTCCCATCAGTTGAAAGATACGGAAGGATATGAAATAGAGTCCGTCCTTGCCGGTACTGACGGTTGGAATCCGGTTGCTAACAGCAATGCATTGGTAAACATTAAACGTTGATTGATAAAACAATTCTGATATGGTAAAGAATAAAACAATATTGGGTGTTCTTACTCTGCTATTGGGTTTGGCATTGACTGCCAGTGCGGAAAATTATCCTTACAGGAGCGATGTACTTTGGGTTACCGTACCCAATCATGCCGATTGGCTCTATCAGACAGGGGAGAAAGCTACCGTAGAAGTACAATTCTATAAATACGGCATCCCGCAGGATGGTGTAACTGTCTGTTATGAACTTGGAGATGACATGATGCCTTCGGATACGAAAGGCTCTGTTACGTTGAAGAATGGTAGAGCCGTTGTTACTATCGGCACAATGAAGCAACCCGGATTCCGGGATTGCCGTTTACAGGCTACTATCGCTGGAAAAACTTATAAACATCATGTAAAAGTAGGTTTCTCGCCCGATAAACTTCAACCTTATACGAAGATGCCTGCCGATTTCGATGAATTCTGGGATAAGAGTAAGTCTGAAATTGCAACTTTCCCTTTGTTGTATACGAAAGAGCGGGTTGAAAAGTATTCTACCGACAAGATAGACTGTTACTTGGTTAAACTACAGTTGAACAATCGGGGACAAAGTATTTACGGCTATTTAACCTGTCCCCGGAATATGCAGAAAGGTGCTTGCCGGTAGTGCTTTGTCCGCCGGGTGCAGGAATCAAAACAATCAAAGCCCCTCTTCGTCATAAATACTATGCAGAGCAGGGATGTATCCGTTTTGAGATGGAGATACATGGACTCAATCCGGAGATGTCCGAAGCGGAGTTCAAGGAAATCAGTAATGCGTTCAACGGCAGAGAGAACGGGTATTTATCAAACGGACTGGATAATAAGGATAATTATTACATGAGACGCGTTTATCTGGCATGTGTCCGCAGTATTGACTTTCTAACTTCTTTACCCGAATGGGACGGTAAGAATGTCATTGTGCAAGGGGGTAGCCAGGGAGGTGCTTTGGCATTGATTACCGCCGGACTGGATACACGGGTAACAGCGTGTGTAGCTAATCATCCGGCTTTAAGCGATATGGCAGGCTATAAGGCTGGCAGAGCGGGAGGTTATCCGCATTTCTTCCGTGTAGCAGGTATGGATACTGCCGATAAGCTGAATACAATGGCTTATTATGATGTAGTAAACTTTGCCCGCCGGATAAAAATTCCTACTTACATGACTTGGGGATACAATGATGATACTTGTCCGCCCACTACCAGTTATATCGTATATAATGTGTTGAATTGCCCAAAAGAAGCGCTAATCACTCCTATTAACGAACACTGGACATCTGAAGCTACGGAGTATGGGCATTTACTTTGGATAAAAAGACACCTGAAATAGCGATTGGCCGTTAACGTCAGTGATTGTTATTAATAAGGTTATCACTGACCGTTAATCTTTATTTCTCATTTCTTTGTTAAAGAACTCCAATACCTCTTCCTGCATCTCTTTGTTAAAGAAATGCTTCTCATCCCATATCTTAGTCACAAGCCTGTCACCGGCATGTTGACTGTTCCATACCGTTCGCATCGTTTGATACGCATCTCTTACTCCTTCTATCGGGAATAACTTATCTTTGCTTCCATTGAAGAAAAGGGCGGGTTTAGGACATGCAATACTTGCTGTATGCGGATAATCCAGATAACGCCTTAAGTTTGGAATAAGCATGGAGTAAGCGGAACCGCCCTTATTCTGATTATTAGTCAGCGTCATCAGATGCTCTGTGGTATTCATCCAGCAGATGGAAGCGGATGCCTTTTATACAATCAGTCAGCGCAGCCAGCATCCAGGAACGATAGGCTCCCATCGAGAATCCCAAACAACCGACCCTGTTTTTATCTACCATTGGCAGGGAAGCCAGAAACTCGGCACTACGCACATCATCCATGTTGATAAAAGCCCCCCAGGATGCCCCCATTTGCATGAAATTGGAAGCCAGTGCCTGCTGTCCGTCATAACTTACTCCTTCCTTTCGTCCGCGTTCTCCCCAAAACAGGGCGTCGATAGACAGTACTACGTAACCGTTTTGTGCAAAGTAATCTCCGGTATATTGTCCGTCATAACAACGGACCACCCAATCTTCGGCATCAGCCGATATTTCCGGAGAGACTCCGAAAGGACGTACCATTTTCTCTTTGCCGATGGAAAAGTGTGCTCCATGATCGTGCAGCATTATCACAGCCGGAAAAGGCCCCTTTCCGTCAGGAACCAATAAATAAGCCGGTATGCGGGACCATTCCGAAACATTAAACCATATCTTGCGGGCTTCATATCCCGCCCGCTGCTCTGTTCCGACGACAGACATATCGTATTTCGAGGGAGCAGGTGGCAGATTCTGCATGCACTCCATCACTATATTTCGTGTTTCGATTCTCCATTTCCCGAAGTCTTTTGTGGTAGACTTTCCCCATGCTGCGGGATAGGTAAGTTGCTGTTTCAGTTGCTCGTAGAAAACGGGCATGTTCTTTGTCACTTCATAACTTACCGTATCAACTTGTTGAGCCTTTATACCCAGACTTACGGTAAGGAAAACAGCATAAAGTATAACGCTTGGTTTCATAGTGGTATTTAAAATAATGACAAATATACGATATTTTCGGCGAAATGCGTATCTTTACCCCACAGAACGAATATGTTATGAGAAAACTTCTATATCTGGTCATAGGCTTATTGTTTGTATTTGCGTTACCGTCCGGAGCACAGCCGGAGTGTGTCTTTACCCATTATTCGTCCGAAGAGGGACTTTCGCAGAATACTGTCATGAATATTCTGCAAGACAGAAAGGGAAATATGTGGTTTGCCACTTGGGATGGCATCAATAAATTCGATGGGTATGATTTCAGGACTTATAAGGCAAAGTTTGATAATCGCATTAACCTGACAAACAACCGGGTGGACTATATGTATGAAGACCGGTACGGCTTTCTGTGGCTGCTCACTTACGACAATCAGGCTTGGCGTTTTAATCCCCGTACCGAAGTATTTGAACATGTTCCTGCCATGAAAGAAGAAGGGAGCCGGTTTGTGGTAACTTCAATCAAGGTATTGCCTTGCGGTTCGGTCTGGTTGCTTTCGGAGGAAGAAGGGGCTATCCGCCTCAAGACCGATCCGGAGAGTTTTCACCTTTCGCCAGAGATGTATTCAGCTGATAACGGTTTGTTCCCGGCCGCACGCGTATATGATGTTTATGAGGATGCTTCCGGAAATGAGTGGATGCTGACTGACAACGGGCTGGGGATGCTTGCTGCCGGAAGTGGTGCCCTTACGTCCTTTTTCGTAGAGAAAACATTGAAGAAAGAGAAAGGCGGCCAAATTTTTTATACAGCTCAGGAATGTGGAAATGAAATCTTTTTCGGGTCGGATAGCGGACGCGTATGGCGTTATCAGAAGAAAAACGGCCGGTTTCTGTTATTGCAGTTGCCTTGTGCCTCACATATCGTGGCTGTAGGAAAGATTGACGAACATAATCTGATAATGGTTACAGAGACAGACGGCTTTTTTACTTACAATGCGTCCGCTAAGACAACTGTTCATTATCCGGCTTCCCGTCTGCCGGGTGCTCCTGTTCACTCCATTTATATAGACAGAAACTCGGAAGTATGGTTCGGGCAGGATATTGCGGGAACCGTTGCACATTTTAATGCAAGGACAAAAGTGCTGAAAACGGAAGTAATCCCGGTAGAGCCTACATCTACCGACCGTTCCCGTCCGGCTTTTCACGTGCATGAAGATATTTTCGGTTCTGTTTGGGTGCATCCCTATGGCGGAGGTTTTTCGCGTTTCGATAAGGCTGCTAATTGCCTGCGTCCTTTTTATAACGGCTTTTCGGATACCGACTGGCGTTTTTCCAATAAAATCCATTCTGCTTTTTCCGACAGGCAAGGCAATCTGTGGATGTGCACCCATTCCAAGGGACTGGAGAAAATCACTTTCCGCTCTTCCTTTTTCAGTATGATGACGCCGGAACCTCATCGGTATGAATCATTGAGCAATGAGGTGCGTGCTCTTTGCGAAGACACGGAGCATAATCTTTGGGTGGGACTGAAAGACGGCAAAATAAGGATTTACGATAAGAATCGCACAGAACTGGGATACTTCACGGAGACAGGTACGATATCACATACGGGGGTACCGTTAAAGGGAAATACTTATTGCATATTTCAAGATAGTAAGCACAACATTTGGATTGCCACCAAGGGTGAGGGATTGGTAAAAGCCCGGCCTCAGGGTGGAGGACATTATAAACTGACCCGCTATTGCCATAGTAGGGATGATATCTACAGCCTGAGTGACAACAATGTATATTGTGTCTATGAGGACGTGAAAGGACGTATCTGGGTTGCCACTTTTGGAGGAGGAATCAACTACCTTACCCATAACCGTGGCGGACGGGAGATATTTGTTAACCACCGTAACAACCTGAAAGGTTTCCCTATAGATAATTGCCATAAGGTACGCTTCGTTACAGGTGACCATCGCGGAAATATATGGATTGCCACTACAGTCGGCGCATTAATGGTAAACAGTGATTTTAAGAAGCCCGAAGATGCAGTGTTTCATCACTATGTACGTGTGCAGAACGATGTAAACAGCTTGAGTAATAACGATGTGCACTATATTCTGTCTACCCGGAAGAACGAACTTTATCTGGTTACTTTCGGCGGCGGGTTGAATAAGTTGCAGACTATAGATGCTGCCGGCGACGCAATATTCAAGTCGTATGGCGTGGCCGAGGGATTGCCTTCAGATATATTGCTCTCCATACGTGAGGATAATAAGGGCAATCTTTGGATGAGTACGGAGAACGGCATCAGCAAATTTATTCCTGAAGAAGAACGTTTTGAAAACTATGCAGACGGTCATGTCTCGTCCCATGTCCGCTTCAGCGAAGCAGCATCGGCCTATACTTCGTGGGGAGACTTGCTGTTTGGTACGAGCAACGGCGTCTTACTGTTCAATCCCGATTCTATCAGGAAGAGCACATATGTACCGCCGTTAGTGTTTCCAAATTGCTTATAGCCAATGAAGACGTTGTGCCGGATGAAAAAAATATATTGAAAGAGAGTTTGGATGATACCCGTGAATTGAAACTCTCGCACGAGGAAAACATTTTCACGATTCGTTTTGCCGCACTTGACTATACGGAACCTGCCGGAATACAGTATGCCTATATTCTGGAGGGATTTGAGAAATCTTGGAACTATGTCGGCAAGCAGCGTACCGCCACCTATACCAACCTGCCCAAAGGGCATTATGTGTTTAAGGTACGTGCCACCAATGCCGATGGAGTATGGACGGATAATATGCGCTTGCTTGATATTGAAGTACTTCCTTCCTTTTGGGAGACTCCTTTTGCCTATTTCCTGTATGTCCTGTTTGTTCTGTTGATTATAATAACGGCTGTTTATATCTTGTTTACGATTTATCGTCTGAAGCACGAAGTTGTTGTGGAACAGCATATGACAGATATGAAATTGCGTTTCTTTACGGATATTTCCCATGAACTGCGTACTCCTTTAACCCTGATTTCTGGTCCGGTGGAATACGTGCTGGAGCATACGCAACTGCCGGCGGATGCCCGTGAACAGCTACAGGTTGTGGAGCGCAACACAAATCGTATGTTGCGTCTCATCAATCAAATACTCGACTTCCGTAAGATTCAGAACAAAAAGATGAAGATGCAGGTGCAGCGTGTCAATGTAGTGGCCTTTACCCGCAAGATAATGGAGAATTTCGATTCAGTGGCCGAGGAGCATCACATTGACTTTTTGTTCGAAACGGAAAAGCCCGAACTTTATCTGTGGGTGGATGTCGATAAATATGAAAAGATTATTTTCAACTTGCTCTCCAATGCTTTCAAATATACTCCGAATGGAAAAATGATAAAGGTTTTTATCCATGAGGACGAGGAAACCGTTTCTATTGGCGTGCAGGACCAGGGTATCGGTATTGCCGAGAACAAGAAGAAATCTATTTTTGTCCGTTTTGAGAATCTGGTAGACCGTAATTTGTTCAATCCAAGCACCGGCATCGGTTTGTCATTGGTAAAAGAACTGGTGGAGATGCACAAAGCTTTGATTACGGTAGATAGCAAGTTGGGAGAAGGCAGTTGCTTCAAGATAGACTTTATGAAAGGTAAGGAGCAGTATGACGAATCGGTGGAATTTATGCAGGACGATATAACAGTTGGTCTGGAGGCTTATCACCGGCAAACGGCGGATACGGAAGACGCGCAGCCCTCACAACCGGAAACGGGTTCTCAGGAAAAAGGCGGTGGAGATGCATCCAAAGATTTGATGCTGCTGGTAGAAGATAACTCCGAACTGCGTATTTTCCTGCGCAGCATCTTCGCTTCCGAGTATCGCATTGTAGAGGCTGCCAATGGTATGGAGGGCTGAATAAGGCGTTGAAGTTTCTGCCGGATATTATTATCAGCGACGTGATGATGCCGGAAAAAGACGGTATCGCCATGACCCGTGAATTGCGTGCTGATATGACTACCAGCCATATTCCCATTGTGTTGCTTACGGCGAAGTCGTCCATCGAAAGTAAGTTGGAAGGATTGGAGTACGGTGCTGATGATTATATAACCAAACCTTTCAGCGCCACCTATTTAAAAGCACGTGTAAAGAACTTGCTTGCCCAGCGGCAGAAACTGCAAACTTTGTACCGCCAGAACTTGATGCAGGCAGGAGCGGTTGCAGCTGTTGCCGATGAACAGAGTATCGGTAATGTCCAGGATAATCCTCAAACGGATAAATCTGCGGCAATGTCTCCCAACGACCGTAAGTTTATGGATAAACTTATAGAACTGATGGAGAAGAACATGGATAACGGTGACTTGGTAGTAGATGATTTTGTGCAGGAACTTGCCGTGAGCCGTTCCGTATTCTTCAAGAAGTTGAAAACCTTGACCGGACTGGCGCCTATCGAGTTCATTAAGGAAATGCGTATCAACCGTGCAGCTCAGTTGATAGCCACCGGTGAGTATTCCATGACGCAAATATCCTATATGGTGGGTATCAATGACCCTCGTTATTTCAGTAAGTGTTTCAAGCAGAAAAAGGGAATGACACCCACGGAGTATCGGGATAAAGTGCTGAAATAAACCATTATTCGTGTTCAGAATGAACATAAACTATTGGAGTCTTGTTGTATTTGAATTATTTGAAAACTAAACAAAGTCTATGATTATATATTTGATATGCTTGCTGGTTATTGGCTTGATAATAGTCTGGAATATAAAAAAGGCTCCTTCGGATAAGGATTTGTGGGGAGAGGAAGATGAGTAAGTTGTAAAAAGAGAAAGATGAATTCCGAAATTCTGATACTTCGGAATTCATCTTTCTTTTAGTGAATATTATTCAGAAAACGGAAGCAATAATCAATATCCAGGATTTTGGTCTTCCATACTCAACTGGCCGTTGGCATCGATAGCTGCTTGTGGGATAGGCCATAATAATTTTTCTCCTATGGTAGCAGCGGCTGTACCTATCATATGCGGATTGTATTTGTCGTTGTATTCAACCAATTTACCGGTACGACGAAGGTCCATACGACGATAACCGTTTCCAAACATTTCGCAGGCCGACTCTTTCAATATGATGTCCAAATCAATATTATTTTCAGCTGTTAAACCGGCGCGTTCACGTACAACATTCAAACGCTCCAAAGCTTTGGGATCATTCAATTTGTAGTAAGCTTCGGCTGCTACGAAAAACATTTCCGGCAGTGTGATTACGTGGAGGTCGCGGAAACTCTTTCCGGCATTATAGTCAGCGGTTTGGCTGTCGTCAAATTTCCGGCAAGGCTGTACAGACCAACTGAGTTTTTGCGTGGAGGCATCGTCAAAATCATATTTGGCAATAACCCCGTCCGGATATTCTGCCAGGTCTTTTACGTAAGTGGACATTGGCTCCATTTTGGCTGTTTTATCATTTTGTGGAATGATAATGTGTTTTTCCGGTTTTCCGGGTCTTTGGCACGCCACTCAGCAACGGAAGCAGCGTTACTTTCCCAATAAGCCGGATAATACACTCCTACCATTTTGCCGTCAGCTTTACCGCCATTTTTGTAGAAAGAGAAATAGTCGCCGATAGGCTTGCCTTTTCATCTTTAAATCCGTTCTTGATATCCCATTCTTTCTTGACCAGTAGGGTCTTCATGAAAGTTGCATCGTAGCGTTTGTCTCCTTTTTCAAAATTTCTCAATGCATGCATGTAAGGTATGAAAGATGAACTACCATTTTTCATGCCTTCTTCGCTACCCCCGTAATAGTTGGAAAAGAAACTCTGCCAACGATTACCGTCATTTTTGTCATGCTGGTTTTCTGCATCGTATTCCACATCGAAGATAAACTCTTCATTGTCATCTCCGGAACGGTCGGCAGCCCATAATTTGGCGAATTCGGTTGTCAGTTTGCGTCCGGCAATAACTTCGTCGGCATAGGCTGCCGCTTTGGTAAAGTAATCATCTTTCTTTAAGTCCCATGCAGCAGACAAGTAAGTTTTTTGCCAGCAATGCCTTAACGGCTTCTATGCTGGCTTCCCCTCCTCCTTTTGTTGCAGAAGAAGCAACCAATTTGTTATTGTCGATAATGTTGGTCAGTTCTGTGATGATATGCGTATATACTGCTTCTGCCGTAGCACGGGCTGTTCTTTGATTTCACCGGCCTGTTTGGCATATTCGGTTACTAAAGGAACGCCGCCAAAATTATTGACCAGCAAGTAATAATACAAACACTCGATGAAACGGCCTTCATCAATGTTTTTTTGTTTTATATCTTCACTCACCGTTGATTGTGCAGCATAGTACTGAATGGCAAGACATGAACGTATTCCATCGTAGCAATCTGTGTAGAAGTTTTTTACAGTCCCATTTTCAGGAGTAAAATTAGACCAACGGTGAAGAGCTGCACTGATATCATTGCGTCCATCCTGATACAAGTCTGTTCCGGAGTTGAAATAAGCGGTTACATCACTGCTGTTAAAGATATTTTTCAGTTGGGCGTATGCATCGTATGTCAGAGCTTGTAAACCGGCAGAAGTGGTAAAAATATTCCACATCATTTACCGCGCTTTTATTGTCAGGTGTGAGGAAATCGTCACAGCCGGTCAATGTGATAGAGCCAGCCATGCACATTGTGTATAATAGTTTTTTATATAGTTTCATATTACTTATATGTTTTACTGGTTAGAATTTGATATTTGCACCAATCTGGTAGGTTACGGAAGCCGGTCCGCCGTCAGTCAGGTTTGCGCTTGCCCATTCCGGATCGAAACCATCGTAGCCGGTGAAGCAGAACGGATTAAGTACGTTTACGTAAAGGCGTAAATGTTTAACGGCTATTTTGCTCATCCACTTCTTCGGGAAAGTATAACCTAAAGTGATGTTTTTAACCTTTACAAAAGACGTTTTTTGGTATCTTACTCCCGAGCTGCTTTTACTGAAGTAACCGCCACCGGTTTTTTCATAATTGTTAGGATAGGGGTAAGCACCCATATGCGGTGTTTCCAAGTAAGTGATGTCTCCTGTTGCCTTGTCCAAAACCGGAGTTCCTGCTGGGATATAGTAATCGAAACTCATCTTTTGACGGCCACGGTCGCTGATATCCATGTATTGTTCGTGGAAATAACTGCGTGACCATTGTCCTTGTTTGGTGTAAAGCATAAACGAGAAGTCGAAGCCTTTATAGGTCATTGTGGAGCTCAGGCTACCGGTCCATTTAGGTCGGTGCATCCATAAATCTGCTTGTCCTCGTCATTGATTTTTCCATCATCGTTCCAGTCGTTTACAGCCATCTGGCCTTCGTACCATTTCAGTTTATTGGGACTCTTGGGACCATATTTGTCGTACACTTCCTGTAATGTATAGTGTTTGTCTCCATTGATAGTGTGCATCGTGACTCCGTCCGCCGTAATTACACCTGCATAGGTGTAGTCGCGCAGTACATTCAGGCGTTCGCCTATGAACCAGTTGTTGCTGACATCGTCTCCGCTCGGCAGTTCTTTGATTTTACTCCAGTTGCGTGCGAATGCTACATTGACATCCCATGTAAGTTCTGGTTGCGTATAACTCCGAAGTTGACGCCCAACTCAATACCGGCGTTCTGAACAGAGCAATGTTGGTTGTCAGACTGCTTTCTCCAGTTTCCAAAGGCACTGTTGATTCATGATTTGTCCGTCGGCAAGGCGGCGATAAGCATCTGCCGTTATATTGATCCGGTTCTGCAATACTGCAAAGTCCACACCGAAGTTGAATTCCTTGATTTTCTCCCACATCAGCTTGGTCAATGATTCCGTTACCGTAATAACCTTGGAATTCATTACCGCCGATTACAGCATAAGACGGTCCCGATGTGTAATAGCTTGTAGCATAATCTCCTACATTATTGTTACCGGTAATACCATAGGACAGGCGAAGTTTCAGATTATCCAACCATTCCACATCTTTCAGGAAATCTTCTTCAGACATTCTCCATGCCAGGGCGGCAGAGGGGAACCATCCCCAGCGGTTGCCTTTTGCGAAGCGTGAAGAGGCATCGGCACGTACGGTAACTGTGGCCATGTAACGTTCTTTGTAGCGTAGTTCAGGCGGGCAGCTACGGAAACCATGGACGATTCGGTATACGAGGACTTGGTAGCCTGGTTTTTGGCACCTTTTTCCATGGCATGATAAGACAATCTGTCGTCTGATATATCGGTAACGGATTGGGTATAAGTCTCTTTGTCAGTTCTATACATGGAGAACAATCCCATAGCTCCCAAGCGGTGATTGCCCCAGGTCTTGGTGAAATCAATCTGGTTATCCCATGTCCAGTCCATCCGGTCTGTGTTGACAACCGATGCATAGTTTTGCTTTTTATTCTGGTAATATGCCGTTCCGTCAGGATATTTGTCCGAAACGCCGGTACCATGAAGATACCTTGACGTCCATGGTAGAAGTTGGGAGAGAAAGTCGTTGTGAATTTCAGTCCTTTCATAAGATTGAAGCGGAGATAAGCATTACCGAATACATGGAATTTGCGGGTCTGGTTTTCGTAAGCATCGATATCCAAATCAACCAATGGAGATGGAGTAGATGTTAAAGACATATTGCCCACTTTTGCTGGTCTGGCCAACAGGTTTCCGTCTTCATCCCACGGAGAAATGACCGGAGCAAACCAGAAAGCATTGTTGTAAGGAGAATACGCATTGGAAGAATCGGTAATCCAGTCATCCTGCACATCGTATACCATATTGACCGACATACCTGCTTCCACTACTTTAGATAATTTGCTGTCGAAAGCAGCTTTGATGTTGAAGCGGTCATAGCTGTTTTTCTTGAAAACATTTTCTTCGCCTTGATAACCAGCGCCCAAGCGGTAGGATGTTTTCTCGCTTGCACCGCTTGCACTGATGAAGTGGTTTTGTTGTGAACCGGTCTGCAACACCTGGTCTGCCCAATCATAACTTTCATTATTCATCCACCGTGTATACAAAGGCGACTCTTTCCACTCAGTGCCATTCTGGAATACAGACTGCAAGTCTGCATCTTTGATTATATATTTGATATGTCCCGTTTCATCCGGACCGCTTGAAGTTGTATATTTGGCAAAGCGGTAGTTCATCCATTCCGTAGATTCCATGAATTTGGGCATGCGGGCTACTTTTCGGATACCGTAGTAACCATCGTATGTAATTTCTACCGGTTGGGCTTTGCTTTGTCCGGCTCCGGCTCCTTTAGTGGTAATCAAAATCACTCCTTCGGATGCACGCGAACCGTAGATGGCTGTGGAAGAAGCATCTTTCAGCACATCGATACGTTCGATATCTTCGGAGTTCAGAAAGTCGATAGAAGAGACTACCATACCATCCACTACGTAAAGAGGACCGTTTGAATTGTTAATGGAAGATTGACCGCGGATTTGCATGCTGAATTTACCATTGGCGCGACTGTTGGTTGCCGTGATGTTGACTCCCGGAACAGATCCCTGCAGAGCATCTTCTACGCGGAGCGCACCACGGGCGGCCAATTTATCGGCAGAAACCGAAGCCAAGGAACCTGTCACATCGGTTTTCTTCATTGTTCCGTAACCTACCACCACCACTTCATCCAATGCCTGTGCATCTTCTTTCAGTGTTACCTTAATGTTCTTTTGGCTGCCCACTGTAACGGTTTGCGTGATATAACCGATAAATGATACCTGGATTTTTGCATTGGGTTGTACACTGAGTTTGAAATTACCGTCAATATCGGTAATTACACCGTTGGTCGTACCTACTTCCAATACGTTTGCACCGATAATAGGTTCACCTGTACCGTCGATTACGGTACCTGAGATTTGGTGACCTTGTGCAAAGGCGATTAAGCATAGCATACTCAACGACAGAGTAGCCAATGCTCTTTTTGCAAGTCTTTTTTAGATTCATAAGTTTGTTTTTTATAGTTATTAAATATAGTAAGGCTGATAATCGTAATGAGGTATTCTCACCCGTTATCGAGCACAAAAATACATGATACATCGTAAATATTATAGTATTTTTTGATATTCTTTGTGGAAAATTAACTGTTATCCTCTGACTGTCCGTGTGACATATTCTCCTTTCTCCCTTCACATCTCCCTATTCATCAGGCTTTGCGGGTGAACCCTTTGTTGGGAGGACCATAACGGACAAGCACCTCATTTTTTTATGTCAGAGACACTACCGGATAGAAATTTCCATAGCGTCCGTGCTTTCGCAGAAAACCGGCAGGCACGAGCTGCTGCGAAAAACTGTTCGGGTTGCTTCCCCTCATGGCGGCAGGGTTTTGCTTTTTCAGTTCTTTGAAGATGTCGGCAGCGGAGAGATTTCTTATTTTTTCTTTTGGGTCCTCGGATGTTGCAGGACGGAAACAACTGCGTAGTACTTCTTCTGCCGGATTGCGGTGCTGGAAGATGAGGTTGTGCTCTTGGAGCTCTTCCTCTTCTTCGGCCGAAAACCAATAGCGTGCTCCATCCGAAAGTTCCTGTTTCAGTTGTGCATAGATTTGCTTGTGCTCAATGCAGGTACAATCAATTTTATCCTTTACCTCTACACAGAGAAAACGGCGGCTGCCGGTGTTGTCGGACAATAAGTCGAAACGGTTGCTCGTGCCGATGAAAGAAGCGATACGGGGCAGGTTACGGAAATTCTTTTGGTATGCCTTGCAGAGGTTTAAATCCGCCATTTGCATCAGGTTTTTGAGCAGTGGTATTTTTCCTGGAGAATATTTATCGAATTCATCGAGGTTCAGCAGTCCCATTTCCGACATTTTGCGGGTGGCATTGCTCCGTGAGGTAAGCTCCACTTCATCCGAATAGTAGCGGGACAGGCTGTCGGGCATCAGACTTTTGCAGAATGTGGATTTCAGGCAGCCCTGTCTGATGCTGACGAGTAGGGGAGCCACGCTGTTGGCATGCTTTCCGGTCTGTCCTGTCCATTGGGCAGTGAGACCGAGCATCCATGTATGGAAACCGTTTATCCAATATGATTCGGACGAGATGCGTTGGGCCAGTCGGGTTATCCGGTCGATGCCATCCCAAACGGGAAGCTGTTCAAAATAAAGCAGGAAGGATGATATTCAGGTACATGTTTGGAGAAAAGAAAACGGCTGATATCTTTGTCCCAACATAGAATTCCCCGGGCATGGGCTTCGAGGCATAGGTATTCAGTTCCCGTTTGCCGATGGTGACAAACGTTTTGTCTGCGGCATTGGCGGGGCGGTATTCGGTTTCGTCTGTCAGCAGGTTGTAACGGAAGAGGTAACTGTTTTGCAAAAAGCGGTTTACCTGTTCTGTCAAGTTACATTTTTGCACGCGGGCAGGTTTGTCATGCTTCCGGTTTCTTAGTAGAAAGAGGATAAATTTCATAATGCTTTTTTTCATGGTATGCATTGTTTTTATTAATGGGTTCATGCCACTAAGTTACTATCGGCAGGAAGCCTTTTGCAAGCCTTTCTTATACTATTTTTATTGGTGGTACAGTATGTGGAAAGACCTTGTGTTATTGTATTTTCAATGTGAGATAATTCTTTTTCTCTCGTTGTAAAATAGGATGTTGACTATAGTCAACCGTTCTGTTCATTGCTGTCGGCTGTTCTGTTTACAACAGTCGGCTGCTTTGTTGACTGTTGTCGGTAACCGGTTTATCTTAAAGGAAAAATAGATTATCTCGTAGGAAAACACTATATTTACACAATATAAATAAATACTGCACAATGGCAATTCATTTTGAATGGTATGAGAATCCGGTTCCACCGAACCGGCCGGATGAGAAAAAACTCCATGCACGCATTACGTACAATGGAAAGGTAGGGACAGACTACGTGAGGCGTAAAATCCAGGAGCGTTGTTCGCTGACGGAAACGGATGTAACGGCTGTGCTCGATGCACTGTCGCATGTGTTGGGGCAGGAACTGGGCGACGGACGCCAAGTGCATCTGGACGGGATAGGTTATTTTCATCCTACGCTGAAATGTATAGAAGAGGTGACGGCAGAGACGAAACGCAAAAATACCAAAGTTCGCTTAAAAGGTATCAAGTTTCGTGCCGACCAGGCATTGAAGAACGAAGTAGGAGCTGTAAAGCTTAAAAATATCAAGCATGACGGACACTCCAGTAAGTTATCGGACGTGGAAATAGACATGCGTCTCCGTGCTTATTTTGCCGACCATCAGCTGATGACCCGTGCAGACTTCCAACAGATTTGCGGATTTATGAGGTCGAAGGCTATGGAACATATCCGCAGATTGAAGTTGGAAGGAAAAATACGGAATATAGGACTGCCTACACAGCCGATATATGTACCGTGGAGGGATATTACGGGATAAGCAGGGATAGGATTGTCAGGAAATGATTTTTTGACTTTTATTATGGATTTGCGGGTGAAGGCTTGGAAAGAGGCTTCACCGCAAATGCTGATGGATAGGGAGATGTGAAGGGTAAAGAAATAAATGACAGATGGATATAAGCATATATCCTTATGATGTTTTTTAGCAGGTAAAACAATTTTTAGCAGTTTTATGTCAAAATCTACACAAGAAGATGTGACTTAAAAAATGAATTTTGCCCCGTGAACAAATATCGTGGAGAACATTATTTTTTTAACAACATCTTTTTAATGTATAATCAAACAAAGACTAAAGAAGTTGCTTTGATGCTCATGATGAGCATGCTTTGCCTGATTTCCTTTGCACAGGAAAGACAGGTGCAGGGCATCGTGAAAGACAAGAGCGGTGAACCGATGATTGGTGTCAACGTTTTGGTAAAAGGTACCACCAACGGTACCATAACTGGAGTGGACGGAGATTTTAGCTTTCGGGCGTGAAAAAGTCCGATATCCTCTCTTTTACCTATATCGGCTTTAAGAATAAAGAGCTGAAGTATGAAGGAGAAAAACTGCTGAATGTGGTTTTGGAAGAGGATTCCGAGTTATTGGATGAAGTTGTTGTCATTGGTTACGGTACGGTGAATAAGCGAGACCTGACCGGTTCCGTAGCTTCCGTCAGTTCGCAGGATATTGCATCTATTCCGGTATCTAGCGCTTCCGAAGCATTGACCGGTAAAATGGCGGGGGTGAATATCACTACTACGGAGGGTTCTCCCGATGCGGATATTAAGATACGTATACGTGGTGGTGGTTCTTTGTCGCAAGACAATTCACCTCTTTATATAGTAGACGGTTTTCCTGTATCCAGTATCAGTGACATTGCTCCGTCTGAAATTCAGAGTATTGATGTCTTGAAAGATGCTTCTTCTACAGCTATTTACGGTGCACGTGGTGCTAATGGTGTAATTATCGTTACTACCAAGAGTGGTAAAGAAGGAAAGGTTCAAGTGGATTTTGGCGCTTCGTTCGGTTTTAAGAAAGTGACTAAAATGACTGAAGTGATGAGTCCTTATGATTTTGTGGCTTATCAACGTGAAATCGGTTCGTTGGATTACGGAAATTATAATGATATGGATATCTGGAAATCAATCGATGGTATTGACTATCAGGATGAGATATTCGGACGAACAGGTAATCAGCAGCAATATAATGTGAATGTGGCCGGGGGTAGCAAACAATTGACCTACAGTGTAAGTTATGCTCATAATGAAGAAAAAAGCATTATGCTTGGCTCAGGTTTTAAGAAAGATAATATCAATGCAAAGCTTAAGTCGGAACTGAACAAATGGCTGACTTTAGACTTCAATGCGCGTTTGAGTTATTCTACTATCGAGGGTTTGAGTGGTGGTGCTGATACGAATGAGTCCAATGCTGCTAATTCTACTGTAGCCAATGCGGTGGTTTTCCGTCCGGTCAATGCTTTGTCTCATAGTTCGGATGATGATGAGGAGAGCAATGCTGCTTTACAGAAAAACGCCTTTGGAACGTTTGCTGGCAACGAATAAAGGACGCAATTCTTTCCGTCAGAATTATAATTTCGGTTTGAATTGGAAGCCGTTTAAGAACTGGACTTTCCGCTCGGAATTTGGTTATGGTTGGAGATATGAAGATACAGAACAATATTGGGGTACTGACGCTGTAAGTAACTCTAAATATGGTTATAACGGACGTCCTCAGGCATATTTGCTGCGTGAGACGACAAAGAACTGGCGCA
>ENA-OQAA01000254-OQAA01000254.1-human-gut-metagenome-genome-assembly--contig:-NODE-254-length-37354-cov-4.217745_pt1 | contig 37354 bp, 33 predicted proteins | sample MGYA00242489_ERZ504515 | MGnify/ENA primary metagenome ERZ504515 (study PRJEB26092, sample SAMD00036237) | human gut metagenome | host: Homo sapiens | study: EMG produced TPA metagenomics assembly of... | reverse complement strand
ATTGTTTACAAATGTTGGAAAATTGATGGATTAATCAAAGACATTGAAAATGAACATAACAAAATCAATGGTACGCTACCACCTTGGAAATCAAGCTCTATTATCCAACTTATTACTTGCACAATAATAGCAAACCATTCCGAACTACAACCATTGAATATAATAAAAAAGAATAGCACTCTATTACTGCTTTTGAAGTAGTATCGGCTATTCCCTCTCCTTATATTCTTTTGTTCGTATTTTCGCAAACTAACGTTCCGCAAGGATGCCCAGTGCGACGGTTCCTAACAGGGCGGCGGGTCGACTGGGCAAGTGGTCGGCTGAGAAGCATTTTCTACTCAACGACATATTTAACGTTTGATTCTCTCCGTCCCTCATATTTCTCCTGTGCCAACAGTTTATCAAGAAATTCTGACACTTCTTCCATGTCTTCACTGTCTATCAAATCCAGTTTTATCAATACATCAAGGTCTGTCTGATTCTTCGGTTGTATTGAGATCGGCTGAGATGTATCCACAACCACTTTCAACTGTTTTGTCTTATTTGCTGTTTCAATATCCGTAGTTAATCCCATAACGTGGCTTTTACTCACGCCGAATATCTGTGATAATTTTTCCCATATAGATTCATCTCTCGGTGTTCCGTTTCCATTTTCATAGTTCGTAAGCATACTTTGTGAAATGCCTAATTCTTTTGCAAGTTCCGCAACGGTTATATTCTTTTCTTTCCGCAATTCTTTTATTTTATTCATAGCAAACCTCCTTTATAAGCACATTATATTTCATCAAATTTTCTCTGTCAATCTTTTTATCGGATATTCAGATATTTTCTATTGACATTCTGCAATGCTTGTTTTATCATAAGATTATCTTAATATCTGATAATCAGATATCTATAAGGAGGTGAAACGATGATTAGAGGAAATGACTTTATTTTAAATCCAGACAAACTGCAAGAGGAATTTCAGTTAGTAGAAGTTTCTGACTGGGTAGACTTTTCTACAAAAGAAAAATTAGGATTCTACTATACAGTTCTTCTTCCAAAATTAAAGTTTGAAAAAGTCAAAGTAGGCATTAAAGCTAACACAGCGATTGTTACCAACGAAGAACTTGAACAAAAAGGGCAGATTCCAGTCTCATTTGATGGATTACATACTTGGGCTAGTCTCTATAATGGACGTCTTTCTGTCAAAGCAGAAGCTTCCAATATCAGAAAAGTGGGAATGAAATAATTTCCCTACTATGTCAGCCAGTCAGTGCCGGACAACGTCATAGGTGCTGAACTGGCTGACCTCTATACTTGATATATAAAACAACATCTTCCGAAAACAATCGGAACATTCATTACAAAAATTGGGATATGAGGTGAGATTCGTGAGCAAAACAAAAGAGTGTTTTGCATACAATACGAAAATCATTGAAACTCCTACTACAAAAGAAGTATATATTTACGAAAACCCTATTTTTATTCACTCGAAAGAAAAGGCAGATTTAACAGACACAAGTAACCGAAAAAAATTTGATGAAATGTCAGCTCATAAGCAATATGACAGTTTAAAACGCAAGCAGAAGCATTACGAACAGGCTCGTTGGGATATTGCCCGTATTGTTGACTGCAACTTTGATAACAAAACAAAATTTGTAACGCTGACATTTAAAGAAAACATTCAGGAAATCCTGATAACTAACCGAGAATTTAAGTATTTTATCCAGCGATTAAATTATTATTTGTACCATACCAAAACCCAGTTATTAAAATACCTTGCAACGTGGGAGAAACAGAAGCGTGGAGCAATCCACTATCATGTTATTTTCTTTGATTTTCCGTATATAGCAAAAGAAAAATTACAGGATTTATGGTCACATGGATTTATTAAAATCAATCGCATTGATGTAGACAGCAAAGAAAACAGAGGTCGTTATCTTAGCAAGTATTTTGGAAAAGACCTTGATTTGAAAGAACATAAGAAAAAAGCCTTTTTTAAATCTCAAAATCTGAAAGTTCCACACGAAGCAAAAGTCATGCTGACCGAAGACATTTTACATGACTTACAAAAAGAAAATATCGTCTTTCAGAAAGAATACACAAGGCAAATTTACGATACCAATGCTTTCTTATCTACTGGTTCATGCTTAAAGGACAGCAGTGTTATCTACATCAAAATTAAAAAAGAAAATCCTTGCGTAAAGGGGGAATCTTATGGATAATCCCGTTACGTTCTCAGATATAACATTATTGAATACGTTAGCCACCTGTGCTAACATGACCACAGATGAAGTCTTCAAAGATTTTAAAATTATGGCAAATAAAAAAATCTTGGAGAATCACAAATATGAAATTTATTACTCGGAATCAGAAAAAAGCTGGCGTACTTATTTACCCGATGAAACCAAACCTAACAAACGCCGTCCTGTTAAGAGGAAGAGTAAAGAGAACCTTGAAAAAGAAATCATCAGATTTTATATCGAAAAGCAGAAAGCTGAAAACCGTCAGAATGTCACACTAGAAGAATTATATGCTGAATGGCTTTTGTATAAAAGAGATTATACTTCCGTAAAAGCAAAAACAATTCAAGAATATGTATCTGAATGGAATAGATTTTTCAAAGATACAGAACTTGTTAAAATGAAGATAGGCGAAATCAAACCAATCACGCTTATCCGCTTTTTCAGAGAAGCTACAAAAGACCGACAGTTCACGCACAAGCGAGTCAGTAATGCCCGTTCTGTTTTGAATGGAATAATGAGTTATGCGATCGAAGAAGAAATTATATCACATAATCCTGTCTCTGATGTGAATTTCAAACAGTTTACCTATAAGCCAGTAGAAGTACAAAGTGACAATGTATTTTCCCGTGATGATACGCATAAGTTATTAAATTATCTTCGGTGTATCATAGAGCCATATTCTCTTGCAATACAGTTATCTTTCTATCTGTTTATCCGTGTTGGAGAAACAAAAGCTATCCGTTGGGAAGATATTGACTACAATAACAGGCTTGTATATCTTCACAGACAGGCGACCTGTGAACGTACATTGAATGATGATTTAACATTCTCAAGCCGAAAAGTAAAAGTAGTAAATCAAATGAAAGGAAATACTTCTCATGGATTCCGTAAACAGTTCCTTACAGACGAAGCACTTAAAATTCTTCACAAAGCAAAGGAATTAAATCCTAATGGAATATATGTTTTTGAACCTAATGGTGAGATTATGACAACTGACAGCTTTAACCGCCGTTTGAAGAAATATTGTAAAGAAGCTGGTGTTCCTTATCATTCCAGTCATAAAATCCGCTTTTACAATGCTTCAACAGCTTTTGACGGAAATAATCTTACAACCCTTAGTTATTTAATGGGACATAGTGAGACAGCTACAACATTGCATTACTTGCGGAATGTCAATAAGAGGAAGAATGACCGGCTTGCTTTTCAGAATCTTGGTATTTCATCATAAAAGTGTTCAAAGGTGTTCAAACTTTTTGAAACAAAAAAAATAAGAGAAACGCTGTAAATTCAACGTTTCTCCTACTTTTCAATAATGCCGCAGACCGAATCGAACCGGTACGGGAGGTTAGTCCCGCAGGATTTTAAGTCCTGTGCGTCTGCCAGTTCCGCCACTGCGGCATACAAGATGAATCGCGCCAACTCCGAAGGAGTTGTGTGCATCGATGCGAAGCATCGCGTCACATTTCGTGATTACACTACTTGCAAATCGTGATAACTTACTATCACGAAATGGGACCAATAGGGCTCGAACCTATGACCCTCTGCTTGTAAGGCAGATGCTCTCCCAGCTGAGCTATGATCCCATATTTAATTGTTTATCGCCTGCTCACTAAAAGTGACAAGCAAGCGACCCAGAAGAGACTCGAACTCTCGACCTCCGCCGTGACAGGGCGGCGCTCTAACCAACTGAGCCACTGGGCCATTTCATGGACCTTCGGGGACTCGAACCCAGGACCGATCGGTTATGAGCCGATTGCTCTAACCAACTGAGCTAAAGGTCCAAAATCTTTAAGTCCCGTAAGGACTAAGCCGATGATCGGACTCGAACCGATAACCTGCTGATTACAAATCAGCTGCTCTGCCAATTGAGCCACATCGGCATTTTACCTAATTACTTAGGTAATGACTCCAACGGGAATCGAACCCGTGTTACCGCCGTGAAAGGGCGATGTCTTAACCGCTTGACCATGGAGCCATATCTCAGTCACTGCTTCGTGTTTTTATTTCTCTTGCGTGACCGAGATTTATAATATCATAACGCAATACCTTTTGCAAGTGTTTTTTTTGAATTTTTTTTTATTTTTTTTCAAAAAAACTTATTTTTGTGTATTTTCCGCCTTTTTTCGAAGTGTACTATTCTTCTATTTCACGTTCGTCATTGGCAACTCTTTCAATATGCATTGCCAGATATCCTGTCTCTACTTCTTCCAGCTTTACTCCCAGACTCGTACCTACCCGGTCGCAGATGACTTGTGCCATCCCAAAAGATTCCGGGAATTTCACTTCCATATAGTCGTTCATATTCACCTTCAGCTTCTCACCGCTCAAGGCTCTTGCCACCATATAACGGATATGATTCATCAGACGGTTGTAAGATAATGATGCAATATCGATCGGTTTTCCGATCGCTTCTTCTACCATACTGATGCATTCCCTGACAGATCTTGCCATCTGCATTGCCTGTGATACTTTCTCATCTTCTATTGCCGAATGGATATGAAGTGCCACATATCCGATCTCGTCGTCTTCTATATCAATCTGAAACTGCTTTTTCAAAAGAGGCCGGATACTTTCCGCCACCTTGAATTCCATATGAAATAACACACGGATGTCTTCTGTGAGCGGATTACTGATCTGCTCATGATTCTGAATACGTTTTACTGCAAATGCAATATGGTCTGCAAGTGGGAATAGTACCATACGGTCAATCTTCCCAAATACCTTTTCAGCCTCGTTGAGCACAGCATTCGTCAGTTCCAGAAATTCCGGTGCGATAGACTTTACGATTTCTTTTGCCCCGCCCCGCTCTTTATATTTTTGGAGAGAATATAAACGGTCTTCTGGCCTTACTTCGATTCTTTCTGCAACTTTTCTGCCGAATCCTACTCCCTTTCCCATGATCAGGACTTCTTTATGATCGTCCTGATGGATGGCTATTACGGTATTATGATTTAAAACTTTCTCTATCCTGTACATCATATCCCCACTTGTATCTCCACATTACATTCTTTTACGCTTCGTAGATATCAATTGCGAAAAGCTCATCTCCTGCCTTGATCTCTCCTTCATTCAGAAGGCGGATCTTCTGGTTATCTTCAAGCTCTGTACAGAGAACCGGTGATGCTACCGATGGTGCATTTGCTTTCAGGTAATCCAGATCCAGCTTCAGCATCGGATCACCCTTCTTCACCGTCTGTCCGTTCTCAACGAAGCATTCGAATCCTTTTCCGTCCAGTTTTACGGTATCAATACCGACATGGATCAGAAGGCTCACTCCGGACTCTGTCATGAATCCGATTGCATGCTTGGTATCGAATACGAAGCATACTTCTCCATCTTCCGGTGCTTTTACGATCGCATCTTCCGGTGTTACAACAGCACCGTCACCCATCATACGTCCGGCAAATGCTTCGTCCGGCGTTGTGGAAAGGTCTGCCGCAACTCCTGTGATCGGACTTGAGATCACGATTGTATCTACAATTTTCTTTTCTTCTGCTTTGGTTTCTATTTTATCATCTTCTGATATGTTCTGACCAGTACTTTCTGCGTCTTTCTGAGGCTCATACAGCTCTTTTGGCGCATGTTCCAGATAGTCTTCCAGGTTCGCCTTAATAACCGTCACACCCGGTCCGTAAATGATCTGTACACCCTGTCCGCGATGGACCACGCCGGATGCACCTGTTGCTTTCAAAATTCCGTCATTTACCAGATCTGCATTGCTTACCGTACAACGAAGTCTTGTCGCACAGCAGTCTACGTCTTCGATATTCGCAGAGCCTCCAAGTCCTCTTGTAATTTCCGCACTAATCGAATCTTCGGAAGTTCCTTCTGTACCTGCTTCTGTATTTCCTGCTTTTTTGGCATTGACATCTGCTTTTGTATAAAGTTTTGTCTCTGCATCATCATCTTCACGACCCGGTGTCTTAAGATCTAACTTCTTGATCAGGAATGAGAAGATAAAGTAATACAGGAAGAAATAGATAATTCCTACCGGAATGATTCTGATCCAGCTTGTCTTCGCATTTCCCTGAAGGATACCGAATAGCAGAAGATCTAAGAATCCGCCGGAGAATGTCAGTCCTACTGCAATATTCAGGATATGTGCAATCATATATGCACTACCTGCAAGTACAACCTGTACTGCGAACAGAACCGGTGCCACAAACAGGAACGAGAACTCCAGAGGCTCTGTGATACCTGTTAACATACATGTCAGTGCTGCGGAAAGAAGCAGTCCGCCTGCCGCTTTTTTCTTTTCTGGTTTTGCCGTACGTACATAGCAAGTGCCGCTCCCGGAAGTCCAAAGATCATGAAGATGAACTCACCGGAGAAATATCTTGTCGCATCCGCGCTGAAATGTGTAATATTGGCAGAATCGGCAAGCTGTGCGAAGAAGATATTCTGACCACCCTGGATCAGTTTTCCGCCAACTTCCATCGTTCCGCCGACAGCGGTCTGCCAGAACGGAAGGTAGAACACATGATGCAGTCCGAACGGGATCAGCGCACGTTTTACAATACCGAAGATCAGTGTTCCGAAATATCCGGTTCCTGTTACCAGACCGCCCAGTGCATAGATACCGTTCTGCACAACCGGCCATACGAAATACATTGCGATTCCGACGAACATATAAGTAATTGTTGAAATGATCGGTACGAATCTTGAACCGCCAAAGAATGATAATGCATTTGGCAGTACAATCTTGTGGAAACGGTTATGAAGTGCCGCAACTCCAAGTCCTACAATAATACCGCCGAACACACCCATCTGCAGTGTATTGATTCCACACACAGAAGCGATCGTTCCTTCAAGGACATTCTTGGAAATGGTTCCGTCAGCTGCGATCTTCCCGCTGATTTCCAGCATACTGTTAATGGAAATATGCATAACAAAGTATGCGATCAATGCTGATAATGCTGCAACTTCTTTTTCCTTCTTTGCCATTCCGATGGCTACACCAACGGCAAAAATCAGTGGAAGGTTATCGAAGATCGCACTTCCAACCTTGTTCATAATAATCAGCAGCGAATGAAGGATTGTTCCCTCTCCCAGGATTCCCTGCAGTCCATAAGTTGCAATGGTTGTGGCATTGGTAAATGAGCTGCCAAGACCGAGAAGCAATCCTGCTACCGGGAGGATTGCGATCGGGAGCATGAAGCTGCGCCCTACTCTTTGCAATACGCCAAAGATTTTGTCTTTCATATTTTTCTCCTTTTCTTTGTACGTGTATCTATGCATAGTCTTTCCTTTTTATCAACTTATTAACACAAAAAAGGCACTAACTCTGCATAAATACATTTAATAATTTACACATAGTTAATGCCTCGTTCATCGTTTACTAACAAGTAACATACTATATTTTTATAATACTCTTTTTCCCATTTCCTGTCAAGATTAACTTCTACAATTTTCTCACGGAATTACCATCATTTATTCTCACCGGAAAACGGTATGCATAATTTTTTGTCTGCCAGTCTTCATCATCCATCATACGCAACAAATGATTTCCCGTAATATGCCCCAGCTTGTTTTTCGGGTGTATAGCGGACAGTAATTTAACATCTGTATTATCCGTCAGCTCCGCATCATCAAAAGATACTACCGACACATCTTCCGGAACGTGTATCCCTCTCTCATCCAGAAATTCCAAATACACTCTCGCCACTTCATCATTATAGATCATCATTGCTGTACACTCTCTGGTGTGACGGTAAATATGAGTAAGTCCTTTCTTACCGAACTTGTCTTCCATCTCTCTGGTAGAATACCATCTGATGCAGTCATCGTCATATTTAATTCCATAATCCGACATGCATTGAATCAACCCCTTATAACGTGCAATCCCCTGCATATCATCATATTTCAGAATTCCTCCGATTTTTCTGTGCCCATGTTCGATCAGCGTCTTTGTCAGTTCATAGGCCGATCTGGTGTCCGACATCTCTACACTGTCAAAAGACATATTTTCATAATGATTGTGTATAAAGATTGTCGGTATATTCCGCTTCTTAATTTCTTCAAACAGACGCAGATTCGGATTCGGAAATGCAGAACGTGAACCTTCAATGATCAGACCTGAGACGTTATTCTTCAGCATACTCTCCAGATAAACCGCTTCATCGTTCAGACGGTTCTTGGTAACTGCCACATCGATACGATATCCCTTTTCACTCAGGGAAGCTTCTATGCCGTCATACACCTCCGGGAAGAGATATTCCGAATAATAGCTAAGCAGCAGTCCTACTCTCGGCCGGTCATCATCTATCGTCTGTCCTTCATAAGACACATATGTTCCACTCCCCCTCACCCGGGTAATCAGCCCTTCTTCTTCCAGTTGCTGCAAAGCCGTTCTTACTGTCTGCCTTGAATACCCGAACTTCTTCTGCAGGCTCGGCTCTGATGGGAATTTATCCATATTCCTGATCACACCACTGGTGATCAGTGTATGTGCCCAATTATATAATTTTTGATATTTCAGACCTTCCTGATTCGTATTCTTCATAAATGCTCCATATACCAATTACGGCAAAAACATCAAAGAATGCCTTTGCCCGTAATGAATAAATAATTTTATTATTTGATAACTGTAAGTGATTCACGGTCTGCGAATACTGCTACGAAGATCAGGAATACAACTCCCTGAATCAGCTGCATCATCTGTGTTGAGAATCCCATCATTGTCAATCCACTGTTCAGTACGACGTAAAGAAGAGATCCAACAACGATATTTTCAAATCTTACCTTGGCTCCACCGGAAATAGGCATACCACCTAATACCAGAGCGATCAGAATCTGTGTCTCTAACTGGTTACCACCGGAAGATGTAACAGATCCGACCTTGATAACGTTGATAAATGCTGCAAATCCTGTCAGTGCACCTGCCAGTACATACATGAGGAATTTCATTCTGTCTGTACGGATTCCTGAGAACATTGCTGCTTTTTCACCGGCTCCGATCGCTTTTAAATATGTTCCGAATTTTGTATAACGGAATGCGATAAATCCAATAACCAGAACAACTACTGTACAAGCCACTTTGAATCCTGTACTGTCATAATTGATCAATGTTGCAGAACCGGAAACAGGTGCATTCGTTGTCATATATTTGATAAATCCACGGAATAAGAACATGGTACAAATTGTAACAATGAATGATTTGATCTTACGGTATACATAGAAGAATCCGTTGATCGCACCGATGATCGCACCTGATGCAATACCACCAAGAATTGCAATTGCAATTCCATGTTTTGAAAGAATACATACAACGATTGAAGCAATTCCAAGGATAGATCCCTGAGAAAAGTCCAGGCCGCCCATTGTCATAATGAAGAACACACCCATAGCTGCAATCATTGTAACATATACCTGCGAAAATGCCAGTGACATGTTTCCCATCATACGGAAATCTGTCAGGACATTGAACAGCAGGAAAATAACAACCAATCCTACGATTGGCAGGAGCGCACGAACCATCGCCATCTTAGACGCTTTCTTAAGCTGCTGCTCCTTATCGTTTGTTTTTGCACTTACTTGACTTCCCATAGTTGCCTCCTTATACCATCATCGAAATCAGACCATTTTCATCCAGGTTCTGATTACGTTCAAGTTCTCCACTGATTTTTCCATCTTTCATAATAATGATACGATCACTCATACCAATCAGCTCCATCAACTCTTCTGAGATCATGATGATGGATTTACCGTTCTTTCTCATCTGGTTCATCAACTGATAGATGTCCTGTTTTACCTTAATATCGATTCCTCGGGTAGGACTGTCCAGAACAACGATATCAGAATCTTTTCCGATCCATCTTGCAAGAACAACTTTCTGTTTGTTACCACCGGACAGATTTGAAACGAACTGGTTTACATCATTCATCTTTACAGACATCTGTTTTGCATATTTATCGGCAAACTCTCTACGTTTCTTATCGCTTAATATATGTGCTTTATTAGCAAGTTCATCTAATGATGGTAAGCAGATATTGTCACCGATACTCTGATTCAGCACAACCGACTCATTGTCACGGTCTTTGGATGTATAAGCAATGCTGTGCTTAATTGCTGTAGGAATATCGTTGATGTGTGTTCCGTCAGCCAGAACAACTTCACCTTCTCTGTCATAAGATGCACCGAAGATTGCTTTACCGATCTCATGCATACCTGATTCTGACAGACCACCGAATCCAAGGATCTCTCCTTTGTGTAAATCAAAACTGATATCCTCGATCAGTCCTGGAACTGTAACATTCTTTACGGATAATACAACTTCATCTGATACTTTTTCACCATAGTCTGAACGATAGTAATCACCTGTTACCTCACGTCCAACCATCAGCTTCTTCAGATCATCTTCGTTCACATCTGCACTCTTAACCGTATCGATATATACACCATCCCGGAGGATTGTGATTGTATCGGATTTGTCAAGAATTTCCGGAAGGTCATGGGAAATAAAGATAACCGTATTTCCATTGTCACGGACACGATTCATCTGTTTGTACAGTTCTTCACGTCCTTCCTGCGAAAGAGCAGTTGTCGTCTCATCGACAACGACGATCTTAGGATTAAAATATGTAGCTTTTACGATCTCAACCAGTTTACGGTCTTCGAAATTATAATCATCAATCATATCTCCTGCTTTGATCTTATCAAATCCATAGGATTGTAAAAGCTCATTTGCTTTTTTGTTCATTGCTGCGGTATTCTTGATCCCCAGATGAACGAACTGATCTTCATGTCCAAGGAAGATATTCTCTGCTACCGTCAGTCCGGAAAGAGTTCCAAGTTCCTGTACGATGATAGAAATACCTTCTTCATTTGCTTCTACCTGGTTCTTCGGATGAACTTCTTTTCCATCCAGAATGAACTGTCCACTTTCCAGTGTATAGATTCCTGTCAACATATTTGTCATTGTTGATTTACCGGATCCATTTTCACCGATCAGTGCGTGAACCTCACCTTTATTGATATTAAACGACACATCTTTCAACGCCTTCGTGATACCGAAGTTTTTAGAAACATGTTTTACCTGTAATCTCACTTCACTCATTGCTGTCTTCCTCCTTCTATTACTTGACAATCTCGCCTTTTGTAACCTTTGTTGTCAGAGTAACGATAATCAGCAGTGCAAATCCTGTAATAACGTCCTGGATCGCTGTAGAGCACCAAGTGCGATGAAACCGAAGAAAATAATATTGATTACGAATTCACCGATGATAATAGCCTGCAGCGGCATACCATATTTCTTAAATGCCAGACCGAAGAAGCATCCCATTGTCGGTACGAAGTTTCGGCTCATAGATGCCATACCGGTAACCGCTACCATTGAAGAACCATAACTGATTGTCAGAATTGCCATTACTCCAAGGAACGCACCACTTAAGATGAATGCAAGTACCTTGTATTTATTAACATTAATACCCATGTTCTTAGCAACGAACTCGTCACTTCCGATCGCATAAGTATAAGTTCCGATTTTAGTGTAGTTTAAGAATATGTAAGCAACAACGCATGCTACCAATGCAAGGATAATATCCCAAGGCATACGTCCGAATGCTCTTAAGTGTGCCGGAAGTGTCTGTTCCACACCACCTGCCATGTAGTTTGCTAACGACTCATAGATGAGCGCCAGACCTGTTGTAACGATCATAGATGGAATTCTTAATTTTACATAGAAAATTCCGTTTAATAAACCAACGATTGTACCTGTAAGAATACCTCCGACGATCAGTCCGAAATATCCTAAATTAAATTTTGTTGCCAATACGCAACCAACGATTGCGGAAAGCATGATGTTTGCACCAATAGAGAAATCGAACATTCCCATTACCATTACGAAATAGAAACCAACCGCACCAACAGTGGCAATCAGACTGGCCTGAAAGTAATTGAGCATATTGGAAAATGAGCCGAAGTTATGTGGTGTCAATATTTTAAAGATTGCCCAGGAAACAATTACAAGACCGATCAGGATTACATATCCCATTGTCTTTCCTGAGATTTTTTTAGTAGTGCCCATATTATCTACCTCTTCTTAATCATCTTTTTAAAAGGGAAGGTGGCATCGCCTTTCTTGCGACGTCACCCCCCAAAATCATTTTCTGTTATCTTGCGTCCGGTTTATTTACCAGCACGGCTTTCTGCATCAGCGATAGATACGCTTGCTGCAGTTGCTTTCAGCTCTTTCAGACTTTCTTTAGACATAGCTACTAATTCATCGTCTGTGTATGGAAGCTGATCTACGAAATATTTCTCATATGCTGCATAGTCATCTGCTGATGATACATACAGGTATGGAAATGGAACATCTTCGAATTTACCAGCGAAGTCTTTGTAGTTACCTTTGACTGCATTGTAAACCATCATGAATGCGATCAATGGGTCACAGAAGTGTCCACCGGATTCACCGGCCATTGATCCGTTCTGAAGTCTTTCTCCAAGGTCTGGAAGGAAGTCTGTAGAAACGATATCGATGTCCTGAGTCTTTCCTGCTCGTTCAACTGCTGCGATTGCTCCCTGAAGTGGATCACCACCACCACCAGCTGGGATCAATGCATCAAGCTTAGGATCTGCTGCCATTAAAGCTTCAGCGGCTTTTGATCCACCTTCTGAAGTTGTACCAGCGTACTGTGGTTCAGAAATTTTTGCTTTGTCGTCTGGGTTTTCTTTGTTCCATTTTTCAACTCCGGCTTTGTAACCTTCCCATCTTCCAAGCCAAGTAGCATCTCCCTGCTCCCAGCCGATCAGACCGATGTTACGATCACCTTTGTCAAGAAGAATCTTAACAAGTTCTTCACCGTTTGCAGGTTCATCTTCATGAACTGCTCCGATGTAGTAAGCGGAATCTTTTGCTGCTTTGTAGATATCTGCACTGTTTTCTTTGCTGATTACACGGAAGAACTGTGCAAGATATACTTTATTATCATTACATGTCTTGATTGCTGATGTCATCTCTGTATCAGATGAGTTACAGATGATGATTCCCTGGCATCCTGCTGCTGCTAACTGCTCTACAGAAGCTGTAACTTTCTCAGATACATGTCCCTGGTCAACATACTGTACTTCTACATCCAGTGCTTTAGCTGCTGCATCCAGCATCTTCTTACACTGTGATCCAAGAACGTCTGTTGAAGACAGATAGAAACTCCGATTTTAACCTTTCCTGATTTACTGCTCTTGCTGCTCTTGTCATCAGAACTTCCACCGTTTCCGCATGCAGCAAGTCCGACTACCATTGTTGCTGCCAAAAGAGCTGCTGTTACTTTTTTGAGAACTCTCTTCATAATGTTTCCTCCGTTTTCTGTATTTATTTGATGATTAGATTATATACTTAACTGGTATCGTTTTGCAATAAAATACAACCATTTTCTTCAACAAAGTTGTACTGTCTCGTGGCACTTTTCATGACGTTTTCATATGTCAAAACCGTTTTTTGTGCGTTTTGACAGTCTTGGTTTCAATAATTATGAACAAAGAATGAATTTTTTGTGCATTTTTCTTCATTTCTTTCATACTTTCTTTATAGTACAATACAACTTTTATTTTGCACTTACTTGTATTATTTTTACAAAACAGCAACCTAAGTTGTATTTAATCTTATAAATAGCAAACAGGCTGATACCAGATCGATACAGCCCCATGGTATATCCCATCAGATCCACACCATCTATCTCTACTGCTTTCTTCATCTCTGTAATATATTCTTTCAGGTATGCAATACGGTAATCATCATCACAAGTATGATCTTTTTTCAAGATATCAACTGCTCCTAAACCATTTTCTACTATAAATAATGGTACTTCATAATGTTCATATAATGTAACCAGCGCATAACGTAATCCTACCGGGTCAATCTGCCAGCCCAGTCTTTTCCTCCATCCATACCAAAAGCTTATATTTACAATGCATAATTGCTATTTTACGCATACTTTTCATTGTGTTATTCTACAAATGGTTAAAAAATTAACACGTAAGAAATTATTTTTAAGAAAGAGGTATGAATATGGAAGACACAAAAACATGTCTTGAGAAACAGCCGTTATCCCAGGAAATGCTTGAAAAGATGAATGCCTACTGGCGTGCTGCCAACTATCTGTCAGCCGGTCAGTTATACCTTCTTGACAATCCATTATTAAAAGAACCACTTACAATGGATCAGATCAAGAAGAAAATCGTTGGGCACTGGGGAACTGTCCCAGGACAGAACTTTATCTATGTACACTGCAACCGTGAGATCAAACGTTATGATCTGGATATGATCTTATTATCAGGTCCTGGACATGGCGGAAACTTCTTAATTGCCAATACATATCTGGAAGGTTCTTACAGCGAAGTATATCCGAACATCAGCCAGGATGAAGAAGGTATGAAGAAGATGTTCAAGCAGTTCTCATTCCCATGTGGAGTTCCGAGTCACTGTGCACCAGAGACACCTGGATCTATCAACGAAGGTGGAGAACTTGGATATTCTATCGCACATGCATTCGGTGCTGTATTCGACAACCCGGATCTGATCGCAACAGTTGTTGTCGGTGATGGTGAAGCTGAGACCGGACCGTTAGCTACTTCATGGCAGTCTAACAAATTCCTGAACCCGGTTACAGACGGTGCTGTACTTCCAATTCTTCATTTAAATGGATATAAGATCAGTAACCCTACAATCTTCTCACGTATTTCACATGAGGAAGTGGAAAACTTCTTCAAAGGATGCGGTTGGAAACCTTACTTCGTAGAAGGTGACGATCCGATGACCATGCACAAGAAGATGGCAGAGACAATGGATACTGTTATCGAAGAGATCAAGGCAATCCAGAAAAATGCACGTGAGAACAACGATCCAGAACGTCCGATGTGGCCAATGATCGTTCTTCGTACTCCAAAGGGATGGACCGGACCAAAGGTTGTAGACGGTCAGCAGATTGAAGGATCTTTCCGTGCACACCAGGTACCACTTACAATGGAAAGTCCGGAACATCTGGAGCTCTTAAAAGAGTGGCTGGAAAGCTATCATCCGGAAGAACTCTTCGACGAAAACGGACGCCTGATCCCAGAACTTGCAGAACTTGCACCTAAGGGAGATGCCCGTCTCGGAGCTAACCCACATGCAAATGGTGGTTTATTATTAAAAGACTTAAGACTTCCTGATTTCCGTTCTTATGGAATCGAAGTTGAACCAGGTAAGACAAAGGCTCAGGATATGATCGAACTTGGCGGATATATCCGTGACATCTTCGAATTAAACGAAGAGAACAAGAACTTCCGTATCTTCGGACCTGACGAAAGTATGTCTAACCGTTTATACAAAGTATTTGAAACACAGAACCGTGACTGGAACGCCGGACTTCTTGACACAGACGATTGTCTTGCAAGAAACGGACGTATCATGGATGGTATGTTAAGTGAGCATATGTGTGAAGGATGGCTGGAAGGTTATCTGTTAACAGGACGTCACGGATTCTTCGCAAGTTACGAAGCATTCATCCGTATCGTTGACTCTATGGCAGCTCAGCATGCAAAATGGTTAAAAGTATGCAACCAGCTTTCATGGAGACAGCCAATTGCTTCTCTTAACTTCATTCTGACATCAAATGTATGGCAGCAGGATCACAACGGATTTACACATCAGGACCCGGGATTCCTGGATCACATCGCTAATAAAAAAGCAGATGTTGTCCGCATGTATCTCCCACCGGATGCTAACTGCTTACTCTCTTGCTTCGATCACTGTATCAAGAGCAAGAACTATGTCAACGCTATCGTAGCTTCAAAACACCCAAGCTGCCAGTGGTTATCTATGGAACAGGCTGTTAAGCACTGTACACAGGGTATCGGTATCTGGGATTGGGCAAGTAACGACTGTGGTGAAGAACCAGATGTTGTTATGGCTTGCTGCGGTGATACACCAACTCTTGAAACAATGGCTGCTGTTACAATTCTTCGTGATGAAATGCCAGAACTCAAGATTCGTGTTGTTAACGTTGTTGACCTGTTCAAGATGGAATCAGATCATAAACATCCACACGGATTAAGTGATGCAGAATATGATGCAATCTTTACAAAAGATAAACCGATCATCTTCGCATTCCACGGATATCCGACACTGATCCATGAACTTACATACGAACGTAACAACCACAATATTTCTGTTCATGGATATCAGGAAGAAGGAACGATCACTACACCATTCGATATGCGTGTACAAAATCAGATCGACCGTTTCAACCTGGTAAAAGATGCAATCATGCACTTGCCACAGCTTGGCAACAAGGGATCCTTCCTGATCCAGAAGATGAACGACAAGCTGGTAGAGCACAAACAGTACATTGCCGAATACGGACAGGATCTTGAAGAGATCCGTAACTGGGAGTGGCATAAATAAAAATTCCTACTAATTAGTTTGTTTTAATAAAAAGCCCGAAAGCTTACCATATTTTACTCCAATTCGATACCTTTTATCTTTGTCAGATCGTTATGATCATCCGAATTTGTGTAAGCTTCCGGGTTTTTATTATATTTCTCATTTCTTATAATCGGCAGATTAATTTCCCTTCTCTTTCAGGAATTTCTGGAACTCCTTTGCTGCGATACTCTGAGGATATTCCATATCGTAAATCAATACGATATTACGTTCCGGCAGTTTTTCTTTTACCTTGATTTCAAATACCTGTCCGGACTTAAGTTCCGCATCCGCAAATTCCGCCGGGATGAATCCCAGTCCCAGATTATGTCTTACTGCCGGAAGTATCATATCCGTCGTCGCAAGCTCCATATCCGGTGCAAATGTCAGACATTCTTTTCAAAATATTCATTTAAAAAACGGCGCGTGATCGTCTCTGCCGTCAGACTGATCCATGGATACGACACCAGTTCCTTAAGCGATAACTCCTCTTTCCCCGCTTTCAATTCTTCAAATCGCATTCCGGCGATCAGTATATCCCTGTATTTTCTCAATATCTTCATCCGAAGCGGCTTTGCCACCTGAAGGTTAGCCGATACAAAAGCGAGATCCACCTTTCCTTCTTTTACTGCATTGACAGATTCTGTCGTACTGTTATTCAGGATCTTGAATCTTACATTCGGATACAGACTGTTGAATTCTTCCATCGCCTGAAACAGATAACAGTGAAGAGCAGTCTCCGTCGCACTGATATAGATCGTACCATTTTCCAGGGAAATAAGATTGCTAAGGTCATTCTCCCCTTTGAAAAACTGGCGCATCCGGCCGCCACGTAACCATAGAATGTCCGTCCCTCCGGTGTCAGCTTCATACCGGTTTTACTTCTGGTAAATAACCGGCATCCCAGTTCACCTTCCAGCTTATGAATGGTACGTGTGACTGCCGGCTGGCTGGTCTTCAGTGCCGTCGCTGCCTTGGTAAGATTCTCATACTTTGCTACGTAATAAAATATTTTGTAATATTCGAAATTAGAATTCATCTTCTGCCTGCTCCCTTCTGCTGCCTGTGTGATCGTAAACTATAACACAAAAACTGTATGATGTTTTTAATCCCACACTTGCATACAATTATCAAATATGCTATATTAAAAATAACAAGAGGGAAACCGCAAGCGGCTACCCGGTATAAGTTAAAACTATTTATTTCAACAGTCCGTCAACTATTCCCAGTAGTTGGCGGCTATTTTTATTTACTCTTGAAAATCTTATAACAAAGACTTAGCCGCCCGGCTTTAGTTTCCCTATCAGTATATTATCATGTATGTGACAGTCAATCAACTTTTTCTTACGATTATTTAGAACTTCTCCATCTCCCCGCCGGCTTCTGAAAATTTTTTGATCAGATTATTTACCTTTAAGATTTCTTTCATGCTTTCCTTTCACCTTTCTGATTGTATGCCACTCAATCACTTTTACACCAATCCCCTGCAGCAGCACCACCAGAACAAATGGATATACCTGCGATACCGGATCTGTAAACACCCAAGCTTACACCCTCCATTTCATTCATCAACTCTTCCTCATTCGATACACACAAAAAAATAAAGCCTTCCAGTGCATTCGCATTCAGCACAGGAAGACTTTATTTATTTTTATTCAGGTCCGGCTATCCAACACGATAAACGAAACACCAACTATCCTTTTACAGCTCCTGCTGCAACACCCTTGATGATGTGTTTCTGGCATGCCAGATAGAAGATAACTACCGGAATTACCGCGAGGATCAGCGCTGCCATAACAGCACCCATATCTACACGGCCGTAACTTCCCTTCATATACTGGATCGCAATTGAGATTGTCTTATACTTATTCAGATCCAGTACCAGGTATGGAAGCAGGAAGTCGTTCCAGATCCACATCGTCTCCAGGATTCCTACGGAAATGTATGTCGGCTTCATGATCGGAAGTACAACGGAGAAAAAGGTTCGAAGTGGTGTACATCCGTCGATCATTGCTGCTTCCTCAATTTCCAGTGGAATGGATTTTACAAATCCGCAGAACATGAATACTGCAAGACCTGCACCAAATCCGAGGTAAATGATGATGATTCCCCAAGGTGTACGAAGACCGGTACGGTCAGCTACCAGCGATAAGGTGAACATAACCATCTGGAACGGAACAACCATGGAAAATACGCAGAGTAAATATAACAGTTTTGTAAACTTACTGTTTACTCTTGTAATATACCATGCACACATAGAAGTACATACAAGGATCACAAGTACGGAACCAACTGTGATAAATACAGTCCAGCCGACTGCACTCAGCAGTTCATATTTGTCAATTGCGGACAGGAAGTTATCGATTCCTACCCATGTCTGCTTTGTTGGGAGTTTGAATGGTTCTTTGTTGATAAATACTTTATTTTTAAATGAGTTGATCAGCACGATCAGGATCGGCATAATATATACAACGCCGATGATCGCAAATGCACCTGTTCCAAACCAGCTTAATTTACTTGTTTTTTTCTTCATTACTGCTGTACCTCCTTAGAACGTGTTGCACGTAACTGGATCATACCGATCACAACTACGATTGCAAAGAAGATGACTGCCTTCGCCTGTCCGACTCCTTCCCATCCGGTACGTCCGTAGAACGTATTGAAGATATTAAGCGCCATCATCTCAGACATCTTAGACGGTTCACCGGCTGTCAGGGACAGGTTCTGATCGAATAACTTGAATCCGTTTGTAATTGACAGGAACATACAGATCGTGATCGATGGCATCATCATCGGGATTGTTACCTTGAATAATGTCTGGATCTTATTTGCTCCGTCAATCTCTGCTGCTTCAATGACATCACCAGGAATGGACTGAAGACCTGCAATATAGATGATCATCATATAACCGATCTGCTGCCAGCTGACCAGAATGATCAGTCCCCAGAAGCCATACCACTCATTCAGAGCAAGTGCGGTACCATATCTGGAAAGAACTCCGTTAAAGATCAGCTGCCAGATATATCCAAGTACGATACCACCGATCAGGTTCGGCATGAAGAAGACCGTACGGAAGACATTTGTTCCGTGCATTTCTTTTGTCAGTGCCATTGCAAGTGCAAATGCTATGATGTTAATGATCAGAAGAGATGCAATCGCGAACAGTACGGTATACCAGAATGAATGACGGAATGCCGTATCTTTCAGTGCTTCTATGTAATTTGAAAATCCTACGAATTTCGCGTCTGTTACGGTTGTAAATTTACAAAATGAAAGCCAGATTCCCATAATAAAAGGAACGATAAAGCCAAGAATAAATGCAAAAAACGTTGGAAGCACGAAAATCGGCATATAACGTTTGATGGATTTTTCCATAATAAATTCCTCCTTCCATGCAGAGAATCTCCGCTTCATTTCCCTGCACTTTTTCATAAAAGCGGCGGGTGTTTCTTGCAACCACCCGCCACTACTCACTTCATACAACTATTTTGATTGTTACATTTTTATTTTGCTGCTGCAGCTTCTTTTGCCCATCCGTCAACGAATGCTGTTGTAACTTTTGCCCAGTTTGCATCTGTCGGATCTGCTGCGTAACTTGTCAGTGCAGAACCCACTCCGTTCTTCCACTCTTCTGATGGCATTGTTGAGAAGTTCCAAGATACAGGAGTCTTTCCGTCTTCTGTATATTTGTTTGCTTCGTTAACAAGTACGTTGTCTGATTTCATGTTCTTCTTAAATGGAATTGTGAATCCCATGTCTTTGCACATTGCCTTTACACCATCATCAGATGTTACACACCAGTTCATGAAATCAAGTGTTGCCTGAATGTCGTCTTCAGATGCTTTGGAGTTTACACACCAGTAGTTCTCTGTACCTGTACAGATTCCCTGATCTTCTTCGCCTTCTACACCGATGTAGATTGGAAGGATTCCAAGATTGTCATCTCCGACGTCTTTGATGTTGTTATATTCCCATGTACCATTCTGGTAGAATACTGCATCACCTGTTACGAAATCTGCTGTTGCATCGTCAGCTGTCTTTGTAGAAAGTTCTGTTGGTTTGCAGGTAGCATTGTTGATGTAGAGATCCCAGATCTGACGGTAGTTATCAAGGTATGTTCCTTTGATCGCATCTGTGTTATCGATTCCTTCATCTTTGTATTCATAGTAGATTGGAAGGTTTGCCAGATGAGTTTTGAATCTCCAGTCAGATGATCCGTCCATACCAGCGGATGTAAATGCTGAGAATCCAAGTTTGTCCTTATTTGCTGTGATATCTTCTACAACTTTCTTGAAGCTGTCAAAGTTAGTGATATCATCAGCTGAGTATCCTGCTTTCTTTAACAGTTCTTTGTTGTAAATGATTCCGTAGCTTTCTATTACGTATGCGATTCCTGACATCTTGTCGCCGTCCATCAGTGCGAAATCATCACTTGTCAGCTGTTTTGCAACATCAGAATCTTTCAGATCGTAGCAGTAATCTTTCCAGCTTGCAAGTCCAACCGGTCCGTTTACCTGGAACAGTGTCGGAGCATTGCTCTTAGCCATCTCAGATTTTAATGTCTTTTCGTATTCTCCGGATGCTGCTGTAAGTACTGTTACATCCACTCCTGTTTCTTTTGTATACTCTTTTGCCAGATCCTGCCACTGCTCATCCTGTTCTGGTTTGAAGTTTAAGTAGTATACTTTTCCTTTTGCGTCTTTCTTGTCTGACTTGCTGTCAGAAGAGCTTCCACATCCTGCAACCATTCCTGTTGCCATGGCTGCTACCAGCATTGCTGATACAACTTTACGCATTTTCATAATTCATTTCCCTCGCCTTTCTTTTTTTGAAACCTTCGTTTCTCTTGTTGTCATTATATTAACAGAAATGCGTTCAAACCCTGTATCAATAAAACAACCTGATATACAAAAAAACATATCTATTGTTCTTCTTCAAACTGCCGGATGCTTTCGTCTTCTGCCTGCGTGAATTCCTGCTCCGTTATCTTTCCCTGTACCAGGTCCGCCAGACATTCTCCCAGTACATCCTCCTGCAGCAGTGAATTCCACTTCACCTGATAATTCGGTACAATCTGTGGATTTCCCGTATAAGCCTTCAGATAATCATCCAACAGCGTTCCTTCCTGTCTTGTCCTGCTGTTCAGCAATTCTTCTTTCTGTTCTTTATTCAATTTCGTTCTGAATTTGAGGAACTCAACTGCGCCTTTTTTTACTTTTTTCACTATAAGTTGATACAACTGCCCAGCCGAACGTCTCCGGCGATCCTATCAGTTATTTTCAGGAAATGTAGAAAAACATACTTTTTCTGCATTTCATCCGGAATCTGATCAATCATCCAGTAACCATTGGGGATCATCGCTGCATTTCCTGCCACGAAATTATCATAAGCTATGTCAAAATCATTATGTAACGCATCCTGGGTCGTATATTGGAATAATTTTTTTAATGTACCGGCTATCTTAAGCCCCGGCTCATTCTGATAGGTATCCGGATATAATTGCTTCATGAATGCCGCACCTTCTTCACTTCCTGCTACTTCTGCCGTTGCAAGCAGCATTGGGGCCCATGCCGTTCCTTCCGTATGCAGGGCAAGCGGCGTGATCCCTGCTGCTTTTAGTTTCTCACAACATTTCCAGAATTCTTCCCATGTCTCAGGGAATCTGCTGATTCCTGCCCGTTCATATAACTCCCGGTTCCAGAAAACCCCTGAGCAGGCGAATGCCGCCGTGCTGACCGGACCCAGATAAATTTTTCCATCCTCTTCCCGGACCGATTCCATTACTGACGGTTCGATCATATCTTTCCATTCCTGATCTTCGTTAATGTACGGCGTGAGATCCTCAATCCTGCCTTTCCTGATCATCATCTGATAGAAAGACGGAAGCATGCGCAGATCAGTGATAATAGCCGGTAATTCATCTGTCACATTCATACGTTTCAGATTCTTCCGGTATTCTTCCTCTGTCTCCATCACCCAGTCCACATCTATATGATACTTTCCTTTGTATGCCCTGTTGAACCGCTCCACCACTTCCTCTTCATTCTTATTACCGGTACTGGAATCCACGGTAAGGATCATCGGGATCTCTACTACTTTATCCTTTTTTCTGGTCCGTGTATCCTCTTTTCCCGCACAGCCGGTCAGTGCTGTCAGCATGACGATCACCACCACTGCTGCCATAATCCGTCTACTGTTCACTGTTTTCTTTCCCGTCATTCGGATCTGGATAACACAGACGGTTCCATTTGTATCCGATTCATAGAAAACTCTCACATCCTCCCCATACTTTAACCGCAGTCGTGTAATAATATTTATCACACCGTAACCATGTTTTTTGTCTTCAAAACTGTCTTTCATTTTTGATACCGGTATCTCTGACAGTCCGTTTAACTTCTCCGCCATCTGCTCTTTCATCGGAGTTCCGTTATTATAGACACTGAACGTAAGCTGTCCGGCCTGTTCAGTGACACTGATCCTTATCAGACCGCCTTCGAAGATATCACAAAATCCATATTTGACTGCATTTTCCACAATCGGCTGTAAGATCAGCTTTAATATCCACCTTGTTTTCAGCTCTTCTCCACATTCGATCTCATAATGGAACAGATTCTCATTGCGGATCTGCTGGATCTCCATATAACTTTTTACATTTTCCAGTTCATCTTCTACTGTCACAATCTCACGGCCTTTGCTCAGTGACAGGCGCAGATACTTTGACAGTGCCTGTATCATCTTCATCGTCTTTTCTTCCCCGTTGATCCTCGCCAGCATATAGATGGTATCCAGCGTATTATAGAGAAAATGCGGATTGATCTGGCTGATCAGCGTGTTCATCTCACTGATTCTTAGTTCTTTCTGCTGATTCTTGATCTCATTCTGGAACTCTTCAATATTCTTCAACATCTCGTTATAGGCATGCCCAATCTTATCCAGTTCCGTATCCGTATGGATCTGAATGATATGTGTAAAATCATTTCCATCAAAACTTGTCATGGCATCACTGATCTGTCTGATCGGCCGGGTAAATGTCTTTGATGCATAAAAACTTAAGACAAACGCCAGCACTGCGATCACCGCATAGATAGTGAGTAATACGATCAATATCTGTGTCAGTCCCTGATTCAATATCGCATCCGGAACCAGTGTGAAGATCACCATCCCTGTCTCTGCCTGCCGGTATGCCTGTAAAATCCCGCCTTCTATCCTTTTTCCCTGCACGATCACGCCGGATTTTTTCGTTCTGGTCAGTTCCGTAATCTTCTTCATTGTCTTTTTTCCGATATTGAAATCTTCCGGATCCTGCCGGATGCAGGTCTTTCCTTCCGGGCTTATGATTCCCACCGCAACATCTTTTGCAATCTTCTTATCTTTATCCATCACATTTTCCAGAAACTGTTGATTCATCTTCAGATACACGATTCCAGGCTCATGTGCATAATCCATACTGTTCACATATCTTCCGATAAACAAAGCTTCGTCCCCCGTGCCAAACAGGTAATCCCGTGTCCAGATCCACTGCGTCTTCGCATACTCATCCCCCATTTTTTCCCGCAGACCACTGCTTTGAAAATCCGAATAACCAATCTGGGAATAGGATTTTGCGTAAACGTTTTTTTATTATCAATGTAGCAGTAATCAGCGACATGATTCAGATCTATATATGCAAAATATTTGCTCAGTGTATTCTTCTCTACTTCCTGCAGTTCTTTATTCTTCAGACTCTTCTGCACATCATTTTCCAGGATGATCTCTGCTGTCACGGCATCCGTCTTCCGGTAGAGATTATCCAGAGCTATCCCCATCTTCTCATTCATAAATTCATACTTATCCACAATCACATCTGTCATATTCCGTCTGACATAAGTCCATACACAGATGCTGGAAAGAACCAGTGCCAGTATCAGAAGCGTGCACATATAGTTCAGATACTTTTTCTGGATTCCTGACATTTTACTTTTTTTCATACTTCATATTCCCTTTTGTAATCTCTCGGAAGCTGTCCTGTATATTCTTTAAACAAATGTGAAAAATAGGATGGATTACTGATTCCGACCTGCTCGCAGATATTACCGATGCTGGTTCTTCCGTCTTCCAGCAGTCTCTTTGCCAGCTCCATTCTACGCTGCAACAGATATTGTTTGAATGTCATATGAAAGGTATTCTTGAATACCCGTCCAAAATATACCGGATTCAGATATACATGTGTCGCCACTGATACAATCGAAAGATCTTCATTATCCAGATGTTCATCTATATATGCCACAGCCGCTGCAATGTATTCTTTTGATCCCTTATTCTCTTTCTTCTCTGCATTTTCCAGTCTTTTTTCAATAGCAGTTCCCAGAATCTTGTAACAGACATCCACCGCTTTTGCCGCCTTTAAGTTTCTCATATTCGAATAATAATTTTCAAATTGCTGGTTCAGTGTGATTCGTCCATCCCGTAACTGTCTTTTAACATGAATTCTGTCTTTACCATGATCTTGTGCATATACTGGCATTGCAGTTCTTCTCTGTGTGGCAGTTGGTAAATAAAATGTACAAATGCCTGCTTTAACTGTACAGCGTCGTTCTTCCGCACGCTGTTGACCACCATCATCTCTGCCTCCGCCGGATATGGGCTTTCCTCTTTTTCTTCAACAGTCTCCGGGATTGTAAATACTCCCGCTCCGGATGCATTTGTAACAGCGAACAATCTCTGCGCTTCTTCGAAACTTCTTCTGATTCCGCGGATCCCTTTATATGGTTTGGATATTGCTGCAATAACCGGGCTGTTCTCTTCTTTTTTTACCTCTTCCAGTAGTTCTTTCAGCTCATGTACCGCTGTGTTCTCCTGCGTCTTTATAATAAATGTACGATGTCCTTCTTCACTTTCGAATTTCCAGTATGTGAATCTCTCTGCGATCTTTTCTTCAATCATTCTGACCATGGAAAATCTCGAGGCTTCATATTCCAGTTCATTGGTAATCTTATAGGCCAGATCAAGATCTGCATATACTGTAATAAACCGGTCTCCTTCCTTCATGACATCCTGCAGCGTATGGAAGACTTCATCTACTTTTTCTTCCGGCAGCCGGTTCTGGACATATTTTTGCACGACAACCTGCAAAAATCCATCTCCGTCCTTTTTCAGAAGTCTCTCCCAGCGGTCATACTTTTCCTCATTTCTGATCTGATCTTCACAGATTTTACCGACATCTGTCATCGTCGCCTGTAATTTTTCATCTTCAATCGGCTTCAGAAGATATGCGAATGCCCCCAGATCACATGCCTTCTTCGCATATTCAAAATCCCTGTATGCACTTAATACCACGAACTGACATTCCGGGTTTTCTTTCTTGATTTCTTCCATTACCATAAGTCCGGAAATCTGTTTCATCCTGATGTCTGTCAGCACTACGTGTGGTTTTTTTTCGCGTATTACCTTTAACGCCTGCTCGCCGCTCTGCGCAAAACCAACCACCTCATATCCCATACCGTTCCAGTCATACGTCTTCACCAGACCCTCCAGCAGGATCGGCTCATCATCTACGATCACCAGTTTTAACAACCCCATAGTACACCTCATACCTTTTATTAATACCATCTTAACATATTACAGTCTCATTCTATAATTTTTTATACTTTTTCTTTACCAAAAATCATATCTGTTATGCAAAAAATCATACTTTTTATATCAAAAATTATACTTTTATGAAAAATCAGAGGTTTTGACATATACAAAACAAAAAGAAAAACACAATATCCAAAACGTTTCCACTCCCTTCTCAGTGAATCCATCGTTTGAATATTGTGTTTTCTTTTTGTTTCCTGTTATGTTTATCTTGCGCAGACTTCTGTCGTTTTTCTGATCTTCTTGATCAGTTCATCTGTAAATGCGCCTTTTTTCATTCTCCACATCCAGTTACCGCCGAGTGTAGATGGCATATTAATTCTTGCCTTATTACCAAGTCCCAGATAATCCTGTACCGGAATGATGCACGTATCTGCCACACTTCTCATCGCCAGACTTATGAAATCCCAGTGTACTTCTTCATCCGGAGTGTATGGATTATTCAGATATTCCTTTGTCATCTCTTTATCTTCTTCGGAAAGTGTCTGATACCATCCCTGAAGGGTATCGTTATCGTGGGTTCCTGTATAGACTACACAGTTTTTATCATAATTATGTGGAAGATAATCACTGTCCTCTCCTGCCACAAATGCGAATTCCAGTACTTTCATTCCCGGATAACCACTGTCTTTTAACAATTGTCTCACCGTATCCGTCAGGATCCCAGATCTTCCGCAATGATCGGAAGGTCACCTAATGTTTCCTTCATCTTAAGGAACAGATCCATGCCCGGTCCCGGCATCCATTCACCATTCTCTGCCGTCTCATCTCCATACGGGATTGCATAATATTCATCAAACCCACGGAAATGATCGATACGGATGATGTCATATAATTTAAAGCAGCAGGCCACCCGCTTCATCCACCAGTCATAGCCTGTCTTCTTATGGTAATCCCATGCATACAATGGATTTCCCCACAGCTGCCCGGTTGCCGAAAATGCATCCGGCGGACATCCCGCTACCGCAACCGGCAGATTCTCTTCATCTAACTGGAACAGCTTCGGATTCGCCCAGGTATCTGCACTGTCAAATGCTACATAGATCGGGATATCCCCGATAATCTCAATGCCTTGTTCATTGGCATATGTTTTCAGTCCGGTCCACTGTCCGGCGAACAAATACTGCAGAAATTCATAAAAATCAATCTCTGCACTTAATTGTTCCTGATATGCCGCAATTGCTTCCGGCTTACGCAGCCTGATGTCTTCCTCCCACTGATCCCAGCTTTTTCCGTCAAATGAATCTTTCACTGCCATATACAATGCATAATCCGCAAGCCATGCTTTTTCTTCTTCCAGATAAGTACGGTATGCCTTACTTTCCATCAATCCGTTCTTTTTGGCTCTTTTATATGCAAGCTTTAAGACTTTAAATCTTGCATTATATATTTTCTCATAATCGATTTCTTCTTCATTCTCTCCGAAATCTGCCTGGTCACACTCTTCTTTCGTCAGAAGTTCATCCTCGATCAGCGTCTCCAGATCGATAAAATACGGGTTTCCCGCAAATGTTGAAAAAGACTGATACGGTGAATCACCGTATCCTGTCTGTCCAAGCGGCAGGATCTGCCACAATTTCTGTCCTGCTTCTTTTAATATATCTACAAATTCATACGCTTCTTTTGAAAAACATCCTATTCCATATGCCCCCGGAAGTGCAGAGACCGGCATTAACATTCCACTCTTTCTCATTAACTTTCGTTCCTTCCTCGTTATGATACTTATAATTAAGTATAGCAGTGTTCTTTGGATGCTTCAAATAAAAAGTATACTCTGTATATAAGAAATCATAGATTATTCCACAGATGTCACTGTATAATCCTTGTCTTCTACTGTCTTCTTCAGCACATCATCTGTGATCTCTGCATTTAATGTCAGCTCTGCTGTTCCTGCCTCATGACTTACAACCGCTTCATCTACCTGTGGAAGTGCTTCCAGTGCTTTCTTTACGGCTGCCTCACAGTGTCCACACATCATTCCCTCAATATGCATTATTTTTTTCATTGTCTTGTCCTCCTTCTTGGATCTCTTTTTTTCTTTTTTGGCTTTTAATTTTTTATCTTTTGATGCATCATACATCTTAAAAAGATTCAATCTCAATGCGTTCGATACTACGCAGAAGCTTGATAAACTCATGGCTGCCGCACCGAACATCGGATTTAATTTCCACCCGAACAGCGGATACCATACACCAGCCGCAAGCGGGATTCCGATAATATTATAGAAGAATGCCCAGAACAGGTTCTCATGAATATTACGGAGTGTCGCACGGCTCATGCGGATTGCTGCCGGCACATCACTTAACCGGCTCTTCATCAGAACAACATCTGCCGCATCGATCGCAACATCCGTTCCGGCTCCGATCGCAATGCCCATATCGGCTCTTGTAAGTGCCGGCGCATCGTTGATACCGTCTCCGACCATCGCAACTTTTCCTTTTTCTTTCAGCTTACAGATCACCTGCTCTTTTCCTTCCGGAAGTACGCCTGCAATCACTTCATCCACTCCGGCCTGCTGCCCGATGGCTTTTGCAGTACGTTCGTTATCTCCGGTCAGCATGACTACATGGATTCCCATGTTCTGTAATTCTTTGATCGCCTGCGGGCTGTCTTCTTTGATGACATCCGCCACTGCGATTACACCTAATAAACGGTCTTCATTTCCGAAGAATAATGGTGTCTTACCTGCTTCGGCAAGTTTCTCTGCTTTCTTCTGCATATCTCCATCAACGGATACCTTACTGCTGATAAATGTATGATTTCCTCCATATAATGTATGCTCATCCAGTATGGCTGTCAGACCGTTACCCGGAAGAGCCTGGAATCCGGTAACTTCTTCGATGTCGGCATTTTCCTCTTTTGCATTTTCAAGAATTGCTCTTGCCAGTGGATGTTCACTCTTATTCTCCAGTGCATACGCACATTTTAATAAGGTATCTTCTGTCACTCCCGCTGCCGGAATGATATCTGTCACTTTCGGTTCTCCACTTGTGATCGTACCAGTCTTATCCAGCGCAACAATTTGCATCTTTCCAGTCTCTTCCAGCGAAACTGCTGTCTTGAACATAATACCATTTCTGGCGCCCATTCCATTTCCGACCATAATTGCTACCGGTGTTGCAAGTCCGAGCGCACATGGACAGCTGATCACCAGCACCGCAATTCCTCTGGATAATGCAAAGCCAATACTCTGTCCTGCGATCAGCCATACAATAATTGTGATCACTGCAATCGTGATAACCGTTGGCACAAATACTCCGGATACACGGTCCGCAATCTTTGCGATCGGTGCTTTTGTTGCAGCCGCATCACTTACCATCTGGATGATCTGTGAAAGTGTCGTATCTTCGCCGACTCTGGTCGCACGGCACTTCAGATATCCGGACTGATTTACAGTTGCGGCCGATACCTTATCACCGACAGCTTATCTACCGGAATACTTTCACCTGTAAGAGCAGATTCATTGACCGCACTGTTTCCTTCTATGACTTCTCCGTCAACCGGAATATTCTCTCCCGGCTTTACAACAAAGCAGTCTCCCTTTTGTACCTGTTCAATCGATACCTGAACTTCTTTTCCAGCACGGATCACAACCGCTGTCTTTGGCGCAAGCTTCATCAATCCTTTTAATGCGTCGGTCGTCTTTCCTTTTGATCTTGCCTCCAGCATCTTTCCGACCGTGATCAGTGCAAGGATCATAGCTGCTGATTCAAAATAAAAATCATGCATATAAGACATTACTGCATCCATATCCCCATGCATCTGCGCATCTGTCATTGCAAACAGTGCATACGTACTGTATACAAAAGACGCTCCGGATCCAAGTGCCACCAGGGTATCCATATTCGGTGCTCTGTGGATCAGTCCTTTGAATCCACTGATGAAAAACTTCTGGTTGATCACCATGACTGTAATCGTCAGAAGCATCTGTAATAGTCCCATCATTACATGATTGTCTTTCATGAATCCCGGGACCGGCCATCCCCACATCATATGTCCCATGGAGAAATACATCAGGACGATCAGGAATCCAAGTGATGCAATCAGACGCTTCTTTAATGCCGGTGTCGTTCTGTCTTTTAACATATCTTCTCCGGCAGATGCTGATGACGACTGTGTCTTTGCCGCTCCTTCTCCTTTTTTCGATGCTCCGTATCCGGCATCTGCGACTGCTTAATGATCTCCTGTTCACTTGCAGTTCCCTCTACTCCCATAGAGTTGGTAAGCAGACTTACCGAGCAGGATGTTACACCCGGCACTTTCAAAACTGCTTTTTCGACTCTGCTGCTACAGGCTGCACAGCTCATCCCGGTTACTATATATTGTTCCATTGTTGTCTGTTCCCTCCTGTCATTATTATTTTTCTTATTCCTTTATAGTAAACTCAGAAAATGCTTTCCGAGCAGACTATACATCTATAAACTTTACTTACCGCATCAGCTTCTGTAACACCTTTACCAGTTCATCAACCGTCTCATCTTTTCCGTCCCGGATGTCATCTGCCACACAGGTACGGATGTGATTCGCCAGCAATACTTTATTAAAGCTGTTCAGTGCCGCATTCACCGCTGATACCTGTACCAGAATCTCCGGACAATAAGCGTCCTTTTCCAGCATTCCTTTGATGCCGCGTACCTGACCCTCAATCCGGCTCAGACGATTCATCAGATCCTTGTATTCTTTATCCGAACGATGCTTGGACGAGTGACAACAGCATTCTTTTTCTGATTTGTTTTCCATATTATCTGTATTCTTGTCTTCCATAAGCATACTCCTTTCATATTCATACCTTACGGGGTATATGTATTTTACCTCTTATTATCACATAAGTCAAGGAATATATGCGTTCTTGATATATGTTTTCATTTATTGGTAGTTCCAATACAATTTTTAAAAAATGTCTATTTTATTTGACTTTCAAAATTTATAAGGAATATAATTCTTGCTGAAGGAAATAATGATAGCAGAACTGGAGGTTATATTATGCTGGAAGAACAGGCTATGATAACATTCTTAAAAAAATTCGATGAACACCCTTTCCTGGTCAAAATTAATGGACACGAACATCTGATCGGCGAAGGCGCACCTACATTTACCGTAAATTTCAAAAAGGTCATCCCATTAAAGGATCTGGTCACCAGTACTTCTCTTGCACTTGGAGAAGCTTACATGGATGGTGATCTTGATATTGAGGGAAACCTTTATCAGGCACTTGATAACCTTCTTGGTCAGATGGGTAAATTTTCAACTGATGAACATCATTTGAAATCTATCATGTTCCCATCTTCATCAAAGAAAAACCAGAAAAAAGAAGTCAGCAGTCATTACGATATCGGAAATGACTTCTACAAACTCTGGCTCGATGAAACAATGAGTTATTCCTGCGGATATTTCAAACATGAAGATGATACCCTGTATCAGGCGCAGAAGAATAAAGTTGATTACATTCTTGAAAAGTTATATCTGAAAGAAGGTATGACTCTTCTTGATATCGGATGCGGCTGGGGATTCCTTCTGATTGAAGCTGCTAAGAAATATAAAATTAAAGGTACCGGCATCACCTTAAGTGAAGAACAATACAAAGAATGCCAGAAACGTATCAAAGAGGAAGGATTGTCCGACTATCTGGAAGTCAAGCTAATGGACTACCGTGATCTTCCTTCTGACGGCAAGATGTATGACCGCGTTGTCAGCGTCGGTATGCTCGAACATGTCGGCCGTGAGAATTATCAGTTATACTTAGACTGTGTCAGCAAGGTCATGAAAGACGGCGGTCTGTTCCTGCTCCACTTCATCAGTGCATTAAAAGAGCATCCTGGTGATCCATGGATCAAGAAATACATCTTCCCGGGCGGATCTGTTCCCAGTCTTCGTGAAGTCATGAACTGCATGACAGAAGATAACTTCCATACCCAGGATATCGAGGACTTACGTCTTCACTATAACCGTACGCTTCTCTGCTGGGAGAAAAACTTCAAGGATCATATTGAAGAAGCGCATACAATGTTTGATGAACGTTTCTTAAGGATGTGGGATATGTACCTCTCTGCATGTGCCGCTACCTTCCATAACGGAATTATTGATATCCATCAGATTTTAATGACAAAGGGAATTAATAATAATCTTCCTATGACGAGATGGTATTAAAAAAATGAATCAGCCGTGGATATGAACAATATTTCCCGGCTTTAATAAAGATGAATACCATGCCGCACTTGGCATCTAATACACATGCATAAAAAGGAGCGGAGCCGAATCCTGTCACTCCTGACAAAATCCCGGCTCCGCTCCTTTTCGATATGTATTCATTTCAATCAGAACGTCGTCTAATTTACCATACTATCCTTTATTCATTCTCCGTTCGATACCTACTCTTTGGATTTACTTCTTTCTTTTTTAAATACACGTATCATGAAATAACTAAATCCGCCAATATATCCAACCAGTGTAATCACCATCATAATAATTGCATCCATCGTCATAGTTCATACCTTCTTTCTATTATTTTGCAGCTTTGTTATCTTTCATAGCTCCCTTTGCAGTCTTTGTATTAAAGAACCTGGAAAGTGCAAGACCTACAATGATCACTACTCCGAACTGAAGTAATACAGTTCCTGTATTATCCTGTATAATAAACGGATTCAGCCATGTATCCGGGAACCATTCTTTTGTCTGTAATAACCAGTAAACTACCATGATCACTACCAGAACCGGTATCAGATACATACATCCGGTATAATATGCTTTTGGAAGATGTACATCTGCACCTTTTGCATTTACTTCCTGTGTACGTAATTTTTCCACACCATATTTCCATGCCAGGATTGCAATAAAGGCACCACTTACCAGAAGTCCGATTCCCCATACCCAGTCCTGATTATCAATGTTAACCAGTGACCAGCATGAGAAGCATCCTACTAAGAATCCTGCGAAGCAGACACTGACAACCGCTTTCTTCCGCGGCAATCCAAGGTCAACAACACATTTTACTCCAACTTCGATCATAGAGAACAGTGATGTGATTGCTGCAATTGCAAGTAATCCAAAGAAGATAAAGGAAATAAATCTTCCGCCCGGGATTGTTGTAAATAACTGATAAATGTAAATAAATGTAAGTCCGAAGTTTCCCTGACTGAGTGCTTCATTCGCTGCTTCCGGTGTAGCTGAAAGTGCACAGATTGCCGGGATAACTACCAGTGCCGAGAGGATTGCTCCAAGGTTATCACCAAGTCCCATGATCAGACAGCTTGTCGGAACATCTTCCTCTTCTCCTACGTAGTTCGCATATGTAATAATGAATCCCCATCCGGCTCCGGTGCTCCATGCTGCCTGGATGAATGCCTGAATCCATGTATTCGGGCTTAAAATGTACTCTTTCTTAACAGTAAAGAGATACTGAAGTCCCTGACTTGCTCCATTTAATGTGACTGCGTAAATTGCTAATCCCACAAGGATGATAAACAGTGCCGGTATCGCTACTTTACAGAATTTTTCAATTCCACCTGCAATTCCCTGATAAACAATGAAACATGCAAGTGCAAATCCAATCGCATGGAATAAAATAACCTGTGCCTGAGAATCTGTAAATGCTGTCCACATTGCCGATGTCGTCTCTGTTGACAGATTCGGTTTAAATGCTGAAGTAACAGAATTAACTGCGTATTTCATACAATATCCCTGAAGTACACAATAATAACTCATCAGGAAGAAACATACTGCTGCAACAAAGAATCCCATCCATGTATATTTCTTTCCACCTGCATCACGGAATGTACCGATACATCCAAGTCTCGTCTTTTTACCGAATGCCATCTCTGTAGAAAGAAGCGGTACAGCAAATACCAGCATTGCAATCGTCCATGCTATGATAAATGCTCCACCACCGTTTGCCGCACACACTCGTGGGAATCGCCATACATTACCAGTACCAATACACATACCTAACGCGGCGGCTATGTACCTATGGTACTAAATTTTTCTTGTTTCTGTTCCATAACTCAAACCTCCATTCGAATATCGAAATTAATTAGAAATGAATACCTTGTAACCATAGTGTAAAAGATGGTTATTAAATTGTCAATGGAAAATATTAAGTTTTTTTATACAAATATAATAAAATGTAATATCAAATGCATTTTATTATATTTTTATTAATTTATGATAATTTAAAAGTAAATAGACTGTTTTTCATACTTTAGTCTAATTCATCTACAATTCCAAAAGTTTCTCTTGTATATTGGAGATATAAAAAAACCGTATCAGACTTTTTATCGTCTGATACAGTTTTCTTCTTTTCAATATAAATCTTCTTCTATATGTTCTCTTCCTTGATCCACAATTGTACGCACATGATCGTCTGCCAGTGAATAGAACACGGATTTTCCCTCTCTTCTGCTCTTGACCAGTTTGTTCTGTTTCAGAATCCTAAGCTGATGTGATATCGCAGACTGTGTCATATTCAGTGCCTCTGCAAGATCGCACACGCACACCTCTGCTTCAAATAACACGAACAGGATACGCATTCTGGTCGAATCACCGAATACCTTGAACAGCTCCGCAAGATCATATAATTCCGTTTCTTCCGGCATCTTTTCATTTACGATTTTCAGAAGATTTTCATGTATTTCACATGATTCACATACTTCCATTCCTTCTTCTGTTTTTGCCATCTGCCACCAGCCTTTCTATAAGTGTTTTACGAATAATGCACGGATTGCATTCAATACGGCAATAACCATGACACCGACATCTGCAAAGATTGCCATCCACATATTTGCAATTCCAAGTGCTCCGAGGATCAGGCAGACCGCCTTGATTCCAAGTGCAAAGTATATATTTTCATATACGATACGCATACATTTTCTGGAAATCCTGATTGCTTTTGCAATCTTCTTCGGATCATCATCCATCAGGACAACATCTGCCGCCTCAATCGCTGCATCTGATCCAAGTGCTCCCATGGCAATCCCGATATCTGCCCTTGACAATACCGGTGCATCATTGATTCCGTCTCCGACGAATGCCAGCTTTTCTTTCTCTGATTTCTGTTCCAGAAGTTCCTCTACTTTCGCAACCTTATCTGCCGGAAGGAGTTCACTGTATACTTCGCCGATTCCCAACTCTTCTGCGACCTTATCTGCCACTCGCTTCATATCACCGGTCAGCATTACGGTCTTGGTGATGCCCGCTTTTTTCAGATCTCTGACTGCTTCTTTCGCATGCGGTTTTAATTTATCTGAGATCAGGATATGTCCCGCATACTTACCGTCTACCGCAACGTGAACGATTGTACCTGTTTCTTCACATTCACTGTATTCCACATTCAGATATTTCATAAGTTTTGCGTTACCGGCTGCCACCGGAATACCATCGACCTTCGCTGTCACACCTTTTCCGCTCAGTTCTTCAATCTCTGTCACACGCTCCCTGAGGATCTGTTTTCCATATGCTTTCTGGAGACTCTTACTGATCGGATGGGATGAGGAACACTCCGCAAGTGCCGCATACTCTAATAACTGTTCTTCCGGCATCGTATTGTGGTGCACTCCACTCACCTCAAATACACCTTGTGTCATCGTTCCGGTCTTATCAAATACCACATACTTTGTCCGTGCCATCGTCTCCAGATAATTCGATCCTTTGACCAGCACACCTTCATGACTCGCCCCGCCAATTCCTGCAAAGAAACTGAGCGGAATACTGATCACCAGTGCACATGGGCAGCTGATAACCAGGAAGGTCAGTGCTCTATAGACCCAGTCACCCCATTCCGGTGCGAGTCCCATTGCCAGCATCCTTACCAGTGGCGGTAGGATGGCAAGTGCAAGCGCACTGTAGCAGACTGCCGGTGTATAATATCTGGCAAATTTTGAAATAAAATTCTCTGATCTTGACTTCTTAGAGCTTGAATTCTCCACCAGATCCAGAATTTTTGATACCGTAGATTCTCCGAATTCTTTTGTTGTACGAATCTTCAGAAGACCTGTCAGATTAATACATCCACTTATGACCTCCTCACCGGCTGCTGCTTCTCTCGGAACACTTTCTCCGGTCAGTGCACTGGTATTCAATGTACTGCTTCCTTCTTCGATCACACCATCGATTGGAACTTTTTCTCCCGGCTGAACGACAATGACAGTTCCAACTTCCACTTCATCCGGATCCACCTGTTCCAGCTCTCCGTCTTTTTCAATATTCGCATAATCCGGGCGGATATCCATCAGTTCACTGATATTCCTGCGGCTCTTTCCAACCGCATAGCTCTGAAATAGTTCTCCAATCTGATAGAAGAGCATAACCGCCACACCTTCTGTATAATTTCCAAGGGTAATGGCTCCTATGGTAGCAACTGCCATCAGAAAATTCTCATCGAATACCTGCTTATTCAGGATTCCTTTGAATGCTTTCCTTAAAATGTCATATCCCACAACAAGATACGGGATCATATAAAGTACGAACCGCAGCCATCCTTCTGCAGGTAAGAACTTCAATATAATCATAAGTAGTGCTGCAATAATAATTCTGGTCAGCGATTTCTTCTGCTTTTTTGTCATATTTTTTCCCAACCTTTACAGAAATATCTCACAATCATCTTCTACTACTTTACAGTTCTTCTGTACCTCTTTCATTACCTTCTTAGGATCTGCGCCTTCTTCAAATTCTACGATCATCTTTAACATCATAAAATTCACAGTTGCATCCTTTACTCCGTCAGTGTTCTTCGCTGCCTGCTCCATCTTATTTGCACAGTTTGCGCAGTCTACGTCGATTTTATAAGTTTTTTCATGATAAATACTTCCTTTCCTGTTTTCATTTGATTGTTTGAATATATGAACAGTTATTCATATGTTTGTTTTAATTATAGCACTGCGCTGCATAATGTCAATACATTTTTGGGATTTAATTTATTAACGTAGTTGGCCTCTCGATCCTTGAAGAAAACAGTATAAAGTGGTTCTGGTTCAGGTTCCATGCTCTAAGAAAAACTAAAGAGAGCCAGAATCTCCTAAAAGCAAAGGAACTACGCTCAAACTCGGCATTCGCCTCAAACACGTTCGCTTCGTCCTTTAACGGAGATTCCTGTACTCTACCTAACCATTTTACCCTTTAT
>ENA-OQAA01000253-OQAA01000253.1-human-gut-metagenome-genome-assembly--contig:-NODE-253-length-37364-cov-3.303596_pt1 | contig 37364 bp, 31 predicted proteins | sample MGYA00242489_ERZ504515 | MGnify/ENA primary metagenome ERZ504515 (study PRJEB26092, sample SAMD00036237) | human gut metagenome | host: Homo sapiens | study: EMG produced TPA metagenomics assembly of... | reverse complement strand
TTATGATCGAAGATCTGTTCCAATTATATACGCATTACAGATATGGAACCGCCTGCCTCAGGACTGGTAGATTTTGAAACGGTTCTGAAAAAAAGACCTGGCAAAGGCGGGCAATGAAAAGCGTTTTGCAAAAGATAAAAAATTCTGGGATGACCAGCTGGATGCACTGGGTGAGCCGTTATATTCTGATATTCAGGGCCCGTCTGTATTGGAGGAAGCAAGAAAGCGTCATGGAAATCCGAAGCTTCGTGCTTCTGACATGGAGATGAACGAGCTGTTTGTTGCAGTAAAGGATTATCATCTGGAACCGTATGCGACACAGAATCTGATGGATTTCTGTATGAATCATCAGCTCTCTATGACAAATCTGCTTCTGCTTGGTATTCGTACTTATCTGTCAAAAGTAAATAATGGACAGGAGGATATTACAATCCAGAATTTTATATCCAGACGTTCTACCCATGACGAATGGACTTCCGGAGGAAGCCGAACCATTATGTTCCCATGCAGAACAGTGATCTCACCAGAGACAGATTTTCTTTCGGCAGCTTATGAAATCCAGAATATGCAGAATCGAATTTATATGCACAGCAATTATGATCCAGCATTTATTGTGGATGAGATGAGAAAAAGATATCATACACCGGAGCATACCAGTTATGAAAGCTGCTATCTGACCTATCAGCCAATGCCGGTGAAGGTGGAGAATGAAATGCTTGGAACTATTCGCCAGCATGCCAAATGGTTTGCAAATGGTGCTGCAACCAAGAAAATGTATCTGACCGTATCTCACACCGAGGATGGGGGAATGAACTTCTCCTATCATTATCAGACTGCTCATCTGGAGGAGCATGACATGGAACTGTTGTATTATTATATGATGCGTATTCTTTTTAAAGGGATTGCAGAGCCGGATATGAGCATTGGAGAGATTATGGAACAGGTATAAAGAGTAACAGGTCCCACAAAGCCTGAAAGGTTAAGAGTGGTTAACGAGAAATTGTCGGCATTGTTTTTATAGAAATCAAAAATCAGGAGGAAATGGAATGAGTCAGGAAATGGAATTTAAAAATATTGTGGCGCAGTACAGTAAAGTGAAACCGGAAGAGATGACAGGTGATATGAGATTTCGCGAGAATCTGGGATTTACGTCCCTGGATTTTATGTCTTTCCTGGGTGAGCTTGAGGATACCTTTGATATTGAACTGGATGAAAACGAAGTGACAAAAATTACAACTCTTGAGGAGGCACTCAAGCTTCTTGAGGAGCTTCAGTAGGACTTAATGTTACTGTTCCCGGAGTGAACAGTAAGACTTAACAGAGTGTCAGTTCACTGAACAGTGAAGGAGGAAAAATATGCTGATCAGGAATATATTAGAAGAAAGTGTACAGAAATTTGGCGAAGTCAAAGCAGTAAAATGGCTTAACCGAAAAGAAGTTCTGGAGAAAAGCTACAGCGAAATGATGAAAAACGTGATTTCTACCAGAAAAGGACTTCTTGCAGAAGGGTTTGAGGGAAAACATATTGCATTAATCGGAACCAGTTCTGTAGAATGGATCGAAAGCTATTTGGGGATTATTACAGGATGCGCGACAGCGGTGCCGCTGGATGCTGCACTCCCGTGTGAAGAACTGATCGACCTGATAAATCGCTCCGATTCCGAAGCACTCTTCTTAAGTCCGAAACACAGCCCATATCTGGAAGCATTTCTTGCAAACTGTCCCAAGCTTCAGAAAGTATGGATGCTCCAGGAAGAGGTGGAGGATCTGCCTTCAGGCGTGTACAGTATCAATGAGCTGAGAGCCATGGGAAAGAGCGCAGCAGAAGATGCTTCCTGTCCGGATGCAGAAGCTATTGCGACTATTATCTTTACTTCCGGAACCACAGGAAAGAGCAAAGGGGTTATGCTGACACAGAATAATCTGGCATCCAACGTTGAGGCAGTTAAGATTTCAGCAGAGCCTGGAACTGCCATGCTCAGTGTACTTCCAATCCATCATGCATTCTGCCTTGTCATGGACTGGCTGAAAGGATTTTCTCAGGGGGCAACTATCTGTATCAATGACTCCCTGCTTCATATGGTCAGAAATATGAGCATTTTTAAACCAGATATCATGCTCATGGTTCCGATGATGATTGAGACAATTTATAAGAGACTGGCGGCAGCTGATCCGGAAATCCCGAAGGCTGTTCTTGCAGAAAAAGTATTCGGCGGAAAACTGCAGACGATTTTTACCGGCGGGGCACATCTGGATCCGTACTATATTGACCGTTTTGCAGAATATGGCGTTCAGATACTGGAAGGATATGGCATGTCGGAATGTTCTCCTGTTATCAGTAATAATACACCGGAAAATCATAAGCCGGGTTCAATCGGAAGACCACTTGAGAATGTGGAGATAAAGTTTGAAAACGGGGAGATTTTGGTAAAGGGTACAAGTGTTATGAAAGGGTACTATCAGATGCCGGATGAGACAGCGGAAACATTGAAGGATGGCTGGCTGCATACAGGCGACAAGGGCTATATGGATGAAGATGGATATCTCTTTATTAATGGTCGTGTGAAAAATCTGATCATTCTCTCCAATGGGGAAAATGTATCACCGGAAGAACTTGAGAACAAGCTTGCGCTGAACCCGCTTGTTGCGGAAGTGATTGTGACAGGTGAAGAGAATGGTCTGACAGCACGCATCTATCCGGAACAGGCAGTTGTGGAGGCAAAGGCACTGGATATTGAGATGATTCGTTTACAGCTTCAGGCATTTCTGGATGAATACAATAAAAATCAGCCGACCTACCGTCGTATTACAGGTCTGGTGATCCGAAAAAATCCGTTTATACGCAGTACAACAAAGAAAATCAGGAGACAGGATGTCCTGATTGATGAGCCACAGGCATAAGAAAAACCCGTCTGAGTGAATTGCTTAGACGGGTTTTTCTTATGCCTGTTTGAAAGAGCATTCCCGCAATCTGCACGCCCCACTTTGCGGGAATGCTTTTACAAACACGTCAGGATAAAAGAGGCAGCATGCCAGTCAGGAAAACCTGAGTCAGAATCTCTGCGATGACTTCTGGTTCAAGATCAAAATGATCTCGGGTCCATTTGTGAAGAACACCGATCGTGCTGCCGATCGCACAGGTGATCACATAAGATATTTCCTCTTTTGTGTGTCTGCCGGGTCTGGCACTGGAGGTAGTAGCTGTGACATAGTGATGAAGCATAGTCAGCATTTTTTCAAAGAGATCATTCCCATGGGGTGTGCTCAGAAGACTGGACAGGAAAGGATTTTCCATTGTATAGCGGCAAAGTGTCAGAAAATAGGACTGACAGATATCCCGGTTATTTTCAGGATGAAATTTTTCCATTATAGAAAAAACATCCTGGATCGTCTTTTCCTCAACAGCGGATACAAGAGAAGGAATGTCTTGATAATGATTATAAAAAGTGCTTCTCGCGATACCGGCTGTCTTAGTGATATCGGATACTGTGATCTGATCAGGAGTTTTTTTCTTTAGAAGTTTAAAAAAAGCACCCAGGATGCTTCATCCGCCACAGAATATCTTTCGTCAGGAACTGGATTTTGCATAGTCGCTTCCCTCCCAATATTTTATCAATAAATATAAGAATATGAGTGGCAAAAGACCTTTTGACTCTCATATCATGTATATATGGAAATCTGGAAAATGTTTATTTCTCTATTTCATAGGCAGGAATCAATATACATGCGCAGAAGTTTTCCAATGGCTGGAAACATTTGATAATAAGTTCACGATGAATCCTGGCACTGTAAGTCTTGAGACGACAGCTTCCGCCATTCACGGCAACATCTGTATATGCGGCAAGGAGCTTCTTATCTCCGTTGGGAAATACCTGATAAAAAGACTGGTCAAGTATTTCCTGCACATCCATGCCTTCCAGAAGAAGCATTTCTTTATTGCAATAGCGGAAAACGAAGTCAATTCCAGTTCCGTTTTTATTAAAAATCAGTTCGATTACACAAAAAGCAAGGGGCATATCATCTAATACAGAAAAACGCGTACGAATATTTGGAGATAAAGTCTTGGCAGGATCCTGATGCAAAGATTTGTTCAGAAATTTGTGAGTGGCTGCGCCACGCTTACGTCCTTCCAGACGTACGCCATCCTTCATATGATAGGTGCAGTTCTCAATATGATCAATCTGTCCTCTGGAAACCACGGTGCCTTTATTTATGGAAATATAATCATAAGGTATAAGAATTTCATATAAATCTTTGACTGTGATAAAAGTTTTCACAACTCGTCCATCGGTCATATAAATGCAGGTCTTATTCTCCTGTCTGAGCAGATATTTGATATTACTGATATGGATATTGTTTTTCCTTAAAAATTTCATGATTTTTTCATCCATATAAATATCCCTCCGGTTATTAGTGTAAGGTAGAAGATGTCAGGTTACTATATTTCTGACATTGCTATCTGCAGATAATGAAATAAGTATACCATAAACGTAAAGATTTTACCAGTGTAATTGGGTAAAATATAAGGCTGCATGATCTGTATGCATCGTGATTTGTTTTGGGCGAAAAGAGCGCAGAAAATCCGGTTTTTTCAGATGAAAAATGCACGGATATTATAATTGAAAAGCAAATTTGTGATAATTTCACAATAAAAGACGGTATTTTCGAAAATAATTTCGAAGTGGATAAATATATCATAAATACAGTGAAAAAACAGGAATTTTAGTATCAAATATTTCTGCAATAAGTAATAAAAAAGGTATCACAACCGGAAATGAAAGGTTGCGATACCTTTTTTACGTCAAACTGAAAATCGTTTTACCAGATTTGCCGAAACTTCAATTTTACAGGTATGCTGCCGGGGTTCGTTTATTTGAGAGAGAAGCTCTCTGGCGGCAACCTGTCCCATATAATGACGAGGGATGCTGATACTGGTAAGGGAGGGGTCGATAATGCGTCCCTCAGAGATATTGTCGAAGCCTACAATTGCCACCTGCTCCGGCACCTTGTAGCCTCTGAGACGCAAGGCCTTGATGGTTCCGATTGCAATCAGGTCATTGTCCGCAAAATAACAGTCTGCCAGAGTATCTCCCCTGTCAATAATTGCAAGCATATCTGCCATTGCTCCATCAATGGTTGGAGAAAGCTGGTGGATAATACAGCGGGAACGGGACATTCCGTTATCATGGACAGCATGATAAAATCCCTCCAGGCGCTCTGAAAAGTTGCGGAGAGGATAAGCAGACTGCAGGTATCCAGGCTGCTTCATTCTCCGGCTGATCAGATAATCGGTAGCCAGATAAGCTCCCTGACGGTTATTGGGAACAACATAATTACAGTTAAGGTTTTCAAAATAGGCGTCCAGGATCACCACCGGAAAAGGAAGCTTCAGGAAAGGCCGGACCATTTCTTCCCGCATTTCAGTACCAAACAAAATAATTCCAACGCAGTCAGTAGTTCTTAAATCCCCCAGATAATGCTCCAGATTATCCCGCTTTTCATAAAATGTGATTACTTTCAGTTTATAATTATCTTTTTGCACTACGGATTCCATACCCTCCACCATAGCATCAAAAATAGGAGAATAGGACATGATGGCATTATGGGAACGATAGCTTACCGCGTAAATGCTTCCGGCTTTATTTTTCTTTAGAGAAAGTTTGGTAAAGTCGTAGCCGTATTTTTCCGCAGCTTCTACCACCAGCCGGCGGGTTTCAGTGCTGACTCCGGGCTTATTATTCAGCGCCATGGAGACGGCAGTCTGTGAAAGATTCAGTTTTCTGGCCAGTTCTTTAGCAGTAATGGACATTTGCGGCACCTCCCGGAGTGGTATTTAGTAAAGTATCTGCTGTTTAGGGCAGAAAGTTGGTTTTCTGTGGAAACTGTTCATATTTCTTTGGCAGAAGTTTTTTCTGTTGTATATATTGTACTTCTTAATTGAAAAATAAACAATATATTTGCGAAAAATAAAGCGAAAATAAAGTCAAAAACACTTTATTTTTTATTGGAATAAAGCTGAAAGAGACCTATACTAGAGCTACAAAGAAAAGCAAACAGAATATCTGGGTAAGTAATAAAGAAAAAGATTTTACAGCTAAGAAAAACCAAAAGAAAATAATAAATATAAACAAGGAGGAATACCAGAATGGCAAAGATCAAAATCGCTACGCGCCAACCAGACGAAGTATTTTCAGTGCACCGGATGCAGTTTAAGTATCGTGGACTTACTGCAGACAGATTAAAAGAATTAGGAATCGATTTTGTAGACATCACAGACGTAAATGATGAGGGCCTTCTTTATGACGAGGCTGGCCGCATTAAGATTGCAGAGAAATTCAAAAAAGAGAAAATCGACGGACTTTTCCTTCCACACTGCAATTTCGGAACTGAGTTTGAATGCGCAAGACTTGCAAAAGAGTTAAATGTACCGGTTCTTCTGTGGGGACCTCTTGATGAGAGACCAGACGAGAATGGTGTCCGTCTTCGTGATACACAGTGCGGACTTTTTGCAACAGGTAAAGTCCTCAGAAGATTCCGCGTTCCATTTACATACATGACAAACTGCAGACTGAATGATCCGGTATTCGAGCGTGGACTTCGTGATTTCATGGCTGTCTGTAATGTAGTAAAAACCTTCCGCAACATGAGAATCCTTCAGATTTCCACAAGACCATACGAGTTCTGGTCCACCATGTGCAACGAAGGTGAGCTCCTTGAGAAATTCAACATCCAGCTGACACCAATCCCAATGCCAGAGCTGACAGATGAGATGAAGAAAGCAAAAGCAGAGGGAACAGAGGTTGCAAAGGTTGTGGAATACTGCCGCCAGAACATGGAAATCTGTGTAAAAGACAACGAGCTTGAGAATGTAGCAGCTCTTAAGGTTGCTATGGGAAATCTTATTAAGAAATACGGCTGCCAGGCAGCTGCAATCCAGTGCTGGAACCAGCTGCAGAGCGAGATCGGAATCATGCCATGTGCAGCAAATGCACTTCTCAATGAAGAAGGAATTCCGGTTGTATGTGAGACCGATATTCACGGTGCAATTACCGCTCTTCTTGTTGAGGCAGCAGCACTTGATGACACAAGAAGCTTCTTCGCAGACTGGACCATCCGCCATCCTGATATTGAGAACGGCGAGCTCCTTCAGCACTGCGGACCATGGCCAATCTCTGTTGCAAGAGAGACACCGAAGCTTACTTATCCGCTGGCATTCAGCCATCCGGGAAGCATTACAGCTGAGGCAAAGCATGGTGAAGTGACACTGGCACGTTTCGACGGTGATAACGGAGAATACTCCATGCTCCTCGGAAAAGCAAAAGGCGTTGACGGACCGAAAGGTATGGGAACTTACCTCTGGGTTGAGGTTGAGAACATCAAACGTCTGGAAGCCAAGATTGTAGAAGGACCATACATCCATCACTGTGTAGGTATCCATAAAGATGTAGTTCCGGTACTTTACGAGGCATGCAAATACATGGGAATCACTCCTGATTTATATGATCCTATTGAAGAAGATGTGAAAGCATATTTAAGAGGTGAATGAGAATGGAAAATTTAAAGGCAAAATCTTTTGACTTGAGAAAAGATACTGTAGATATTATCGTTGCCGGAAAGGGCGGTCATATCGGCGGCGACATGAGTGTGATTGATACTTTGATGAGCCTGTATTTCTGCCAGATGAACATTTCTCCGGAAAACATGGATGATCCGAATCGCGACCGTTTCGTACTCAGCAAAGGTCATTCTGTAGAGGCTTACTACGCTGTACTTGCAGCAAAGGGCTTTCTGGATCTGGAAGATATTAAAGCACATTTTTCAAAATTTGGCTCCAAATATATCGGACACCCGAACAATAAGCTTCCTGGAATCGAGATGAACTCCGGTTCTCTGGGACATGGACTTCCTGTATGCGTAGGCATGGCTCTTGCAGGCAAAAAAGACAACAGAGATTACCGTGTTTACACCGTAATGGGTGACGGTGAGCTGGCAGAGGGGTCTGTATGGGAAGGCTTCATGGCAGGACATCAGTACAAATTGGACAACCTTTGTGCAGTAATTGACCGTAACCGTCTTCAGATTTCCGGAAATACAGAGGACGTTATGGGACATGATGATCTCCATGAGCGTATCCGTTCTTTCGGATGGCATGTGATCGATGTAAAAGACGGAAACGATATTGACCAGTTAAATGCTGCTTTTGAAGAAGCAAAAACTGTAAAAGGCAAACCAACCGCTGTAATTGCCAACACTGTAAAAGGCTGTGGCTCTTCCGTAATGGAGAACAAGGCAAACTGGCATCACAAGGTTCCAACACAGGAAGAATATGATCAGATCATCGCGGATTTTGCAGCAAGAAAGGAGGCCGCTCTTCATGAATAAGATTCCAAATAGACAGGCCATCTGTGAAGTTTTGATGGATAAAGCAAAAGAAGACAAAGATATTATGGTGCTTTGCAGCGATTCCAGAGGATCCGCTTCCATGACACCATTTGCAGATAATTTCCCGGATCAGTTTATTGAGACCGGTATTGCAGAGCAGAATCTGGTAAGTATTTCCGCAGGTCTTGCAAAATGTGGAAAGAAACCATTTGCATGCTCACCAGCCTGCTTCTTATCCACAAGAAGCTACGAGCAGGCCAAGGTTGATGTGGCATACTCCAATACAAATGTTACTCTTATAGGTATCAGCGGTGGCATCAGCTACGGTGCACTTGGAATGAGCCATCATTCTGCACAGGATATCGCAGCTATGTCTGCAATCCCGAATATGAGAGTTTACCTTCCAAGTGACCGTCATCAGACAAAGCATCTGATCGAGGCTCTGTTGAAGGATGAGAAACCATCTTACATCCGTGTAGGAAGAAATCCGGTTGAGGATATTTATACAGAAGACAACTGCCCATTTGAAATGGACAAGGCAACTGTTCTGAAAGAAGGAACAGACGTGGCAATCATTGCCTGCGGCGAGATGGTTCGTCCGGCATTTGCAGCAGCAAAGTTACTGGAGGAGCAGGGAATTTCCGCAACTGTACTGGATATGTACTGCGTGAAACCTCTTGACACTGAAGGCGTTATCAAAGCTGCCAAGAATGCAAAGGCAGTGATCACGGTAGAAGAGCACGCTCCATTTGGTGGACTGGGTTCTATGGTTGCACAGGTTGTTGGTGCTAACTGCCCGAAGAAAGTGCTGAACATGGCTCTTCCGGATGCTCCGGTTATCACAGGTAACTCACAGGAAGTATTTGATTACTATGGATTAAATGCTGAGGGTATTGCGAAGAAGGCTGTGGAAGCTCTGAAATAATAATTAAATAAGAAACAAATTTAAGCGTGACTGACAGACTGCAAAGTGCAGATCCGGTCAGGCACGCTTATTATTTAATTACAAAACAGACTTAAGGTACAGCGATGTTGATTTTAGAGAATAGAAAAGTTTAAGAGGATAGTAAACATGGCGAAATATATTATTAGTATTGATCAGAGTACCCAGGGTACCAAGGCGCTCCTTTTCGATGAGACAGGAAGCATTATGCGCCGTACCGACCGCCCTCACAGGCAGATCATCAATGAAAAAGGCTGGGTGTCTCATGATCCGGAGGAAATTTACAGCAACGTCCTGGAGGTTGTGAAAGAGCTTCTGGAGGGAGTAGAGAAGGAATATGTGGTTGGTCTGGGAATCAGCAACCAGCGTGAGACCTCCCTTGCCTGGAACAAGGTGACTGGCAAGCCTTATGGAAATGCAGTTGTATGGCAGTGTGCCCGTGCCGTGGATATTTGTGCCCGTGTGGAAAAGGCTGGCGCAGCAGAGCTGATCCGCCAGAAAACCGGAATGAATCTTTCCCCATATTTCCCGGCTTCCAAGATCGCATGGCTTCTGGAAAATGAAGAGGGCGCAAAAGAGGCGGCAGAACGTCACGAAATCTGCCATGGAACGATTGACAGCTGGCTGGTTTATAAGCTGACAGGGGGCAAAGAATACAGAACCGATTATTCCAATGCTTCCAGAACACAGCTTTTCAATATTTTTGACCTGAAATGGGATGAGGAAATCTGCGGATTATTTGGCATTGATCCGGCAAATATGGCAGAGGTTACAGATTCCGACGCCTGCTTCGGCGAGACGGATTTCGAGGGACTTCTTCCTCATAAAATCCAGATCCATGGCGTATTGGGAGACTCCCACGGCTCTCTTTTTGGTCAGGGATGCCTGCAGCCAGGCATGATCAAATCCACTTATGGAACCGGCTCTTCTATTATGATGAATATTGGTGAGAAGCCAATTCTCAGTACCCATGGGGTTGTTACTTCTCTTGCGTGGAAAATCGGCGGCAAGGTTAACTATGTGCTTGAAGGCAACCTGAACTATACAGGCGCTGTGATTACCTGGCTGAAGGACGATCTTCAGATCATTTCTTCTCCTGGAGAGACCGGTAAACTGGCGAAAGAGGCCATTCAGGAGGACAGCCTGTATCTGGTTCCTGCATTCAGTGGTCTTGGCGCGCTTACTGGGACAGCGAGGCGAGAGCTTCTGTTGTAGGCATGAGCCGTACTACCCGCAAGGCTGAGTTTGTAAGAGCGGCACTTGAATGTATTGCTTATCAGATTACAGATGTTGTACAGGCTATGTCTGAGGACGCTGGTGTTCCGGTGAAGGAGCTTCGCGTAGATGGCGGTCCGACCCGAAACGACTATCTGATGCAGTTCCAGAGCAATATTGCAGATGCCGGAGTTCTGGTTCCGGATTCCGAGGAGCTTTCCGCTATTGGACCGGCCTATGCGGCAGGATTGCAGCTTGGTGTCTGGGATGAAAGTATCTTCGGAAAATTGAACCGGGTTTCCTATAAGCCGGACATGGATGCCAAGAAACGAGAACAGAAGTATGCCGGATGGAAGAAGGCTGTGGCTTCGGTGATCACAAATAAATAACAATTGGTATTTAAGATGGTTTAGTCCGTCTCCTATATGCAAGCCCCATGAACAAGCTGACCTATAAAGGGTCAGGACAGTGCTCATGGGGCTTGTCCTATGTCCATAAAATTCTGGTTTCTGACTACTTGTAAGAGGCGCAGGCAGTTTCATTTATCTGAAAAATTTACATAATGGTCTGAAAAATGAATATACCAATGAAATTGAAAAGACTTTATAATGAAAAACAAGACGAAAGAGCAAGCTCCTTCTGATAAACTGCGAAGCAGTTATTCAGTTATGAGCAAGTAGCGAAGCGGACCTGGAATATCCGCTTGATATAGATTATGTAGCTGGAAAGAGAGGTTGAATTAAAATGCATGGAATTACGTTGACGAAGGCTCCTGCAGATTGGGAAATTTTGCAGCAGGAGAATGGTAAGGCATCTGTAGCTTTAAAGGGAAACTTTCAGGTTCATCCAGCAGCAATTGAAGTGGGTGTTGAAAGGGTTACTCCGGTTGTGAGAGTTATGCGTGAGGATGACAATATGACGGTGATTCCCTGGACAAATGCAGATCATTTTACATGTAATGAGAAATTTCAGGGGGAATTTGAGGTGACACTGGAGATTCCGGCCGGGGGACCTTACAGGATTGACACCAGCCTGGAAACAAAGAGCACTGTTCCGGATCTTACATGGCTCTATCGTGGAGATTGTGTGCTCCATCTGGGAGTAGGAAACCTGTTTATTATTGCAGGTCAATCTAATTCAGCGGGATACAGCAGGGATTTTTGCATTGACCCACCTAGCATGGATGTGCATTTGTATCGTAACAGAAACAAGTGGGATATTGCAAGCCACCCTATGAATGAAAGCACTTTTGCCGGATCTCTGGCCAATGAAGAGATGGGTGTGCCGGGAGTATCTCCTTATCTTGCGTTTGGAAAGACTTATGGGAAAATGACGGGAATGCCTGTGGGATTGATTCAGACCTCTCTTGGCGGTTCTCCTATGGAAAGATGGAATCCAAAGGACGGAGATTTGTACTTAAATATGTTGGACAAGATTCATCAGACCGGGGGAAAATATGCAGGAGTGCTCTGGTATCAGGGATGCTCAGACACCAATCCGGGACCGCAGAAAAATATCTGGAGCATTTTAGGGAGTACGTGGAAGCAACCAGAAAAGAACTGGGATATGAGATCCCGTTTTTTACCATGCAGCTGAACAGACAGATCAATGGAATCAATGACGAGTGCTGGGGAATGGTGCGTGATGCTCAGGCAAGAGCAGCGAAGGAGATACCGGGAGTTTCTGTTTTGACAACTTCCAATTTAAGCCTTTGCGATGGAATCCACAATACAGCACAGGCTAATGTAGCGCTTGGAGAAAAGCTGGCGAAGCAATGTGCCCATGTGTTAAATGGAAAGGAAGAGTATCAGCCGCCTGAGCTTGTAAAGGTTGAAAGAGCAGACGAAGCGGAAAGAAAGAGCTTCCAGCTGGAGGGAAGCGGAATCTGGCTGAAGCTTACCTGCGATCATGTTAAGAATTGCTTCCTGGTTTACTCAGCAGTGGGAAAAGACAGCGGATTTACTTTGACAGACAGTGAGGGTGAGGTGGAGATCCTTCATATTCGCGGAAACAGAGAGAACAAAAATCATCTTTATCTGGAATTGGCACGAGAAGTGGAGGATGAAGCAGAGCTTTCCTTTGTATGGCAGGCAGATCCGGTTAAACAGCCACCAGTGGACGAAGTGACCTTTTTGCCGCTTCTGTCTTTCTATAAGAAGTCAATAAAATTGTAATAAATTCAGCCTGCCCATGGCAGTGCAACAAAAAACGCCTGCGGGCAGAATGGAGTATTGGAAAACATGAGAGAGGTCAATTGGAACAATGTAAAAAGAGAAGCACCAAAGTGGTTTCGAGATGCAAAGTTTGGATTATTTTTTCACTGGGGACCATATAGCGTTCCGGCATATCAAAACGAGTGGTATTCCAGAAATATGTACTGCAAAGGCTTGGAGCAGAACCAGTATCATGAGAAAACCTATGGAAGTCTTCATGACTTTGGCTATAAGGACTTTTATGATATGCTCAAAGGAGAAAAATTTGATCCGGATCAGTGGGCTTCTCTTGTAAAGCGTTCCGGCGCAAAATATGCCGGTGCAGTTAGTGAGCATGCAGATAATTTTTCCATGTGGGACAGCGCAGTTAATCCAATTAATAGTATGAATTATGGTCCTCACCGTGATATTGTGGGAGAATGCACAGAGGCCTTTCGCAAGCAGGGAATTCGTACAGTGGCAACCTTTCACCACCAGTGGTTGTGGGGATGGTTTATGTCAACGGATAATGAGGCAGATGTGTATATTCCGGAAAATGAAAAATATTACGGTCCTGCACTGCCTCTTGAGACAAATCGCTATATTCCTTATCGCTATCCTGACGAAGCATTTTGCAAAATCTGGCGGGATAAGGTGTTGGAGGTTATCGACAAGTATGAGCCGGATGAGGTGTATTTTGACAGCCGTACCTGCATTATCCAGGAAGACTATCGCTATGATGTAGCCGAATATTATTACAACACCAGAGAAATTAAGGACGGAATCATTACATACAAACAGGAGGATTATCCTAAGGATATCGGCGTTTATGATATTGAGTGCGGAAGATTTTCTTCCCCAAAGGACTTCCCATGGCAGTCTGACGACCGGCTGGAGGATAACATTACCTGGTGTATGGTACAAAATCCCAAATATAAATCAGCAGAGCGGATTATCCATCAGCTTTGCGATATTGTTTCCAAGAATGGAAATCTTTTGCTAAATGTAGGTCCATATGCAGACGGTTCCTTCCATCCCGATGCAGTGCGTATTTTGGAAGAGATCGGGGACTGGCTGGCTTTAAACGGTAAGGCAATTTATGAGACAAGGCCATTTAAGGTGGCAGCAGAAGGTCCTACTACAGTAGATGATGCCAATTATGATGTGGGAAAAATCCAGGAGCAGCTTGATAAGGGCGATGCTGTTGATGTGCATAGTGATACTCTTACTGCTCAGGACTTCCGTTTTACCACACATGGCGATGCTCTTTATGCGATTGCATTTGGCTGGCCAGAGGACGGAGAGTTCTGTATCCGTACACTTCGTAAGGGTGGTGCTTTTGACGGTGAGATTAAGAAGGTAACTATGCTGGGAAATGAAGGTGAGCTTGCTTTTTACAGAAAAGAAGACGGGCTTTATGTAAAAGCACCGAAAAAGAAGCCTTGTGACTGTGCTTATGTTTTGAAAATCAAATAAATTTATCTATATAAAATCCCCATCTGAGATTATTGCTGTATAAGCAAAGCTTCAGGTGGGGATTTTTAAATTAATTTTGTGATTTTGCGAAATTTTCATTTTGCCTTTGAATATATTCGTCCAGTCCGTCAGATCGCATTTGCTTTAACACATTTTCCCACATGTCTACGGCATCGTCATTTCCGATAATACAGCTTATGAATTGTTTAAATGCATTGGAGGTGCTAAATTCCTCTGTTGGTTCTTTTGGATAGCTCATGAATGCATAAGGGCGGCTGACCTGCGTAGTGTGCTCCTTGCAGTAATTGGCGGATTCAGAAGCAAGAATAGTTGCAAATTTTCCATAACGGAGGGTATTCATATCATTGACTTCAAAATCTTTCCAGCTTCCGCCCCAGGTTGCAATACCGGAAAACAAAATAGAAGATGGATATTTTCTGGCAAGAGCTGTGGTAAGGCTTTCTCCTTTTGTATCCAGAAGGCAGGAATAATTTCCATCTTTATCCTTTTCATAATCAATTCCCTCTAATCCATAATGACAGAAATCCTGTCCTTCATCAGAAAGAAGAAATTCAAATAGAGCAAGAATGCGCTCTGCTTTTGTATCGTCTACATCTGAGGAAATATAAGATTCCGACCAGAAGATGCTGGAGGAATTACTGTATCGAATCCCGTCTGGTGCGGGAAAAACAGGAAGCACATCCACACAGTCCTCGAAGGACTTATCATTCAAGGCATCCCATCTGTTTTTTAATTCCATAAGTGAAGAAGGGGAGGATTTATATTCCAGGGCACCGAGCCGTCCTGCTGCGAAGTCATCCATAACAGCAGAGGGGGATTTGGTGTAAAAATCAGGGTCCAGACCACCCTCTTCGTACAGCAGGCGATAATCCTTTACTACTTGCTTGAATGCGTCCGTGGACCAGGAAGGAACATAGAAACCGTTATTTTCCGTCCAGGAATAAACATTGCATTCAGGAGCGATGCCAAGAATCACCCATTTTCCAAGTGCATTTATGGAATTAACATTGTAACCGAGCGTATCATCAATGCCATTTCCATCCGGATCATTTTTTGCAAAAGCAATCGTCATGTCTGCAAAATCCTGAAAGCTTTCCGGATTGGAAATCCCAAGGCTATCCATCCAGTCCCGGCGAACCAGCATAGCAGCATCTGTAGCACCAAGAACTGGATCCAGAAAGGAAACACGGGGAATGGCATAATACTTGCCATTTGTATATCGGGTATAGGATACAGAATTCAAAACCTCATTCAGGCGCGGATAGTCTGTCAGATCCTCAGGCAGAGCACGGATGACTCCGGTATTGATAAAATCAGAAAAGGTTGCGGAGTCATTATTGTCGTTGGAAGAAAGTGTTAATGTGGCAAAAACATCAGGAAGGCTTCCGGTAGCACTCAAAATCTGATAACGCTCTTTGTAATTTGACCAGGTTACAGCCACCGGTTCCAGCGTAATATTAAATAAATCTTCAATATACTGAGTCATAGCGTCTGGTTCGGCTGCTTTTTCCATCTCTTCAATATTCCAATAGCCAACACTGATATTTAAATGTTTATCAAAGGACAGATTCTGAATGGATTCAGGAAGTGCCTGACGGCTGATTTTTGTAGTAGTTGAAGAGGAATCACAGCCGGTGGCTGTGAAAATCAAAGCGGCTGCAATGGAAACCCCCAATAACTGTTTAGAAATAAGATCACACATGTTCTTCAGAATCCTTTCGATAAGCGGTAGGTGTGCATCCTTTTACTTTTTTGAACACCTTTGCAAAATAAAAATAGTCACTGTAGCCAACCTGAGTGGCAATGGCAAATACGGTTTGGTCACTGTGTGCAAGAAGCCATGCAGCATGTTCAATCCGCAGACTGGTCAGATAGCTGACAAAGGTTCCTCCTGTTTCCTGACGAAAAATCTGACTGGCATAATTAGGATTGATACTGCAGTATTCTGCAAGATTTTGTATGGAAATATCTTCCTGATAATGCTTTTCTGTATAATCAATCATCATCTGCACAGATTTGTGGGAAGAAACAAGATGCTGAGGATGAAAAATGTTTGGCTGCTCTTCCAAAGAAACTTCTTGATTTTCTGCTTTTTGTTCCTGCTCCTGAAGAAGCTGATAAGCCTTTTGCATGGAATCCATAAGCTCACTTCTGGAAAATGGCTTTAGACAGTATCCGATCGCATTGTGAAACATTGCTTTCTGAGCATATGCAAATTCAGCATGTCCGCTTATCATAATGAAAAGAGTTGATAAGCCTTCCGCATGAGCTGCCTGCAGAATTTCTAGTCCACCCATGCCAGGAAGTCTTACATCCACAAATGCAAGGGCCGGTTGATGAATACGGATATATTCAAGACCGGAAAGGCCGTCATAAAATTCTGTGGTGATTTCAAAATAGTCCTGATTTTTGATGGTAGCAATCAGACTTTTTACAACCCATTTTTCATCGTCAATTACAATTGCCTGATACATATAAATATTCTCCTTTAGATGCCCTGATGAAGGGGTGAACTGTTGTGATGTTTGTGAAAATCATTTGTCTGATAAGGGACCCGCAGCTGAATATTAGTTCCCACACCTTCCTCAGAGTCAATGAGAAGAGTGTAGTCAGCTCCATAATAAAGCACCATACGGCTATTGACATTTAGAATTCCGATGCTGTCGTGATTTTGCGCATCCATTTTTGCCAGATCAGCAGAAGCATCTCCGGTTTTGTCATGAACGGAAGCCGCAATGGAATGGCGCAGTTCCTGTAATTTTTCCGGAGGCATTCCCACACCGGTATCAAAAATCCAGATGGCCAGATAACCGTGCCGGGGATTTCGTCCGGCACCGATCAGAATAGAACCGGGTTTCAGACTTTTTTCCAGTCCATGGACAATTGCATTTTCTACCAGTGGCTGGATGACCATTTTGGGTATCAGGCAGTCATAGGCATCATCAGAAAAATTATATTCAATGGTGAAGCGGTCTGCGAAGCGTTCCTTTTGGATCATCAGATAAGATTTTACGATTTCCAGCTCTTCCCGCAGAGAAACCAAGTCGTTCCCTTTAATGCTGTATCGAAAAATCTGGGAAAGTGCACCTGTAACCAGAATAATCTTATCAGTCATGCCTTCTGCAGCCATACCGCAGATCATGGTAAGCGTATTGTAAAGAAAGTGCGGATTAATCTGGCTTCGCAGAAATGCAATTTCTGTTTTGCGGTTGTTGGCTTCCAATTCATACATTCTGGTATAGGAATCAAAAATGGTATGATTCAGTTCTTCGGTTTTGATCAGCATTTCGTTAAATGCGTTAAAAATATCGTTGATTTCAGTAGACCCAATTAAGCCTGATGAATCTGGGCACCTTTTCTGATTGCTTTTCTGTTTCCGGCGGAAATACTTTTCATAAAATCGATCAGCTGTTTCAGCGAATCCAAAAATGGCTTGTAAAGGAAGGTTACAAAGAGGAAAACCAGCAGAAGTATAGCACCTGTAGCGAGAAACTGACGCTGGGAAATAGTTTGGATCTGGCTGGTTAGCTGACTTTTGTCTACAAGCACATAAAGGGAAAGTCCAAGCTTGCGAAAGGAATAGCATTTTGCGATATAGGTTACCGGGGAGCTGTTTGCTTTTACTTCGTAGGTGTCTGTTTCAGACTGAGGTGCGGGGGTGCTAAGAACGGTACGGTAAAGGCTTCTTGTTCCATAAATCAGCTCTTGCTGTGCATTTGCAAACAGGATTTCCGGTTCATAAAGCTTCTGGCTATTCATATTGGTCATAGAGTTGCTAAGCAGATGATTAATGTCAATGGCCAGAAAAAGGATGCCAAGGCGCTGGCTCTGTCCGGTACCTAAGGTACAGATCGGCATGGCAAGGATATGGCAGTTGGTTCCGTTTATTAAGGAGGTGCCAACGGTGCAGTAGGGAAACGAGGTTTCCTCAAGCTTATCGGCAAAGGGCTTGTAGCTGAAAGCAGATCCTCCAAGGGAGGCAAAGGTACCATCCTGTCCGTAAACTGCAATATCAGAAATATATGGATTCAGAAGGAAGGTGTTTTCCAGCTGTGTTCGCAGCTCCTGATAAGCTTCATAGGAATCTGCCTGTTCTTACTGCTGAGAAAATCCTGAACTACAGAGCTGTATGCAACGCTATAGCATATGTTTTTGTAGCTATCGTAGGCTTCCAGGGTATTTTTGGCAAGCGGCGAGGAATAAGAGTCCAGACTGCTGCTAAGAAAGTCGGTCTGTACCCGAACGTAATCCTGAGTGTTGTATAGTGTAATGCCTGCCGTGCAGACAATAAATAATACTAAGATAATAGAAAACTGCCGTCCAAGGGGAAGCAGGATTGTTTTGTGCTTTTTCATATATAATGCCTGTCCTTTCTTAATCATATTTTACAATAAATTCTTTACAGGGTGTCATGGAAAATTATTGGACAAACCTGAGAATATTCCATGTTTAGCGGAAAAACTCTGAAAAAAATGTAAAATATACATGAAAAAATTATGAATCTTCCATTCAAACACTGCGATTTATACAATACAATAATTACATCAGAAACACAAGACCGGAAGGAGAGAGAAATATGGCGAAAAGGTCAAACACCACATCCATTCCATATGCGGCAAAGAAAAAAACATTCTGGCAACTGCTATGGAAACAGAAAGCCCTTTGCATTATGGCACTGGCACCGCTGATCATGCTGATCATTTTCAAATATGTTCCAATGTATGGAATTCTGATCGCATTTAAGAATTATAAAGCATCAAAAGGTGTCTGGGACAGTAACTGGCTGGAGCCTGTACTGAAAAATTTTATCAAATTCTTTAAAAATGTAAACAGTGGACAGATTATATGGAATACGCTGAAAATTGGAGTTCTGAATTTGTTATTTACGTTTCCGGCGGCAATTATCTTTGCTATTCTGCTGAATGAGTTAAGAGGAAAGGTATTTAAAAGTGCAGTACAGACAATTTCCTATATTCCTCATTTCCTTTCTGTAGTAGTTATCTGCTCTATGTTAAACGGATTTGGTTCTACCAGCGGACTTTTCAACGATATAAGAAATCTTTTGGGAATGGCGAGAGTGGATATGAATAATGGAAGTCAGTATTTCCTTCCTTTATATCTCGGTTCGCAGGTATGGCAGACAGTAGGATGGAGTTCCATCATGTATTTGTCTGCATTATCCAATGTAGATGTAACCTTGTATGATGTAGCAAATATTGACGGTGCAAACCGCTGGCAGAAAATCAAAAATATTATCTGGCCGACTATTAAGCAACTACTACGATTCTTCTGATCATGAATCTTGGAAATGTGCTGAACAGTGATTATACCAAGATCCTTCTGATGCAGAACGACACAAACAGAAGTCATCTGGAAGTAATCGGAACCTTTGTTTACCAGAAAGGTATCGTGGAAGGTAAATTCTCGTATGCAACAGCCGTAAACCTGTTTATTTCAGTCATTGGTTTTGCTCTGGTATTTGGAGCAAACATGATTACCAGAAAAATCAACCCGGAAAACAGTTTGTGGTAGGAGGAAAAATTCATGTCATTTGGAAAAGCAAAAAAACAGAATAACAAAATACATATTGGCAGCAGAGCATTTGACGTGTTCCTCATTGTGTTCATGATCATTGTAGCGATTATATTTCTATATCCGTTCCTGAATGTAATTGCCACTTCACTGTCTAGCAACCGCATGATCACAACCGGTCAGGTTACCTTCTTTCCAAAGGAATTTCATCTGGACGGATACAAAGCCTTATTCAAGGATGAGAATATACTGGAGCTTACTGGAATACGATTGTAATTGCAGTGGGAACTATGATTGTCAGCCTGGTTTTGAATTCTCTTATGGCTTACGTTATGATGGCACCGGAATTCGTACTGAGAAAACCATTGTCCATTATCCTGCTGATCACTATGTTTTTCAGTGGTGGTACAGTTCCTGCTTACCTGTTGATTCAGAATCTGGGCTTGTATGACAGCTGGTGGTCACTGATTTTGCCAAATGCGGTAAGTGCTTATAATATTTTCATTTATCGTTCGTTCTATCAGGGAATTTCCCCGGAGATCAGGGAAGCCGCCCGAATTGACGGAGCCAGTGAGTTCCAGATTCTTACAAAGATTTATGCGCCCCTTTCAAAGCATTGTACGCAACCTTCGGTATGTTTTCCGTTGTTGGCGTATGGAACAGCTACTATGAAGCACTTCTTTACATTAAGGATCCTGCAAAACAGCCGATTCAGATGCTTCTTAGAAAAATTGTATTTACATCCAATACTTCAAACATGAGTAATGCACAGCAGATGATCAGTAATGGTAACCTAAACAGTCTGAATGTACAGTATGCCTGCGTAATCGCAACCATAGGACCAATCCTTCTGGTATATCCGTTCATCCAGAAATACTTTGCACAGGGCGTACAGGTAGGAGCTGTTAAGGGCTGATATTCAGATTATATGGAAGCTGGGGGACAGCTTTCCTTATAAATAAAAGACACACGTTTACTATTCAACAATGTCTACAAAAGAAAATGGAGGAAATTATGAAGAGAGAAACCACCAAAAGACTTACCGCTATGGGAATGTCAGTAGCAATGGCTGCAGGACTTTTCACAACCATAGGAACAACTGCTGTATGGGCAGAGGATTCAGCACCAAAAGCAACAGCTGCAGATAACGGCATTGAGCTTCCGGAGCTTGAGGACGGAACCTTACATCTGGAAGTAAGCATCGCAGATTATCAGCAGTCTTCTGATGGAACACTGGTTCAGGAAAAATGGCAGGAGGCTATGGAAAATTACCTTGGCTGCAAGCTTGACATCACATGGACAAGAACAGCTGCAACGGACTATACGGCAAATGAGCTGGTTGTACTTCAGTCCGGTTCAGTTCCGGATATTGCCACTGTAACAAGGGGATCAGCTGTCAATGAGTACGGCGAGGACGGAATCTTATTAAATCTTGCTGATTATTCCGATTATATGGTTTACTATCCGGAATATATGAAAGAGACAAACGGTGGCGAGGATTTCGCAAAGAATGAGGACGGATCCATGTATTACTTTATGGACGGCTTCTATAACCCGGATGATATCCAGGGAGCACAGTCCTTCACAGCATTTGCGTATCGTTTTGACCTTCTTAAGGAAAACGGCTGGCAGCCGGCTGCTACACTGGATGAGTTTACACAGCTTTGCTCTGACATGCAGGCAAAGATTGACGATGGATCACTTGATCTTGATTATGTTATTATCAACAACACAAAGGATTACTCCCTGTACCGTGGATTTGTTGGAATTTTCCACACATGGGATTGCCTGTACTACAACGGTGAGGAATGGGTATTCGGACCGATTGAGGATAACTTCCGTGAGTGCCTGAAATATCTGAACAGCTTATATGAGGCAGGATATATTGATCCTGAGTTTGCAACAGCAGACTTCAATCAGGGTCAGACAAAAGCTACCACAAATGTTGGCGGTATTTGCCCGACACTTTGGTCTGGATCTGTAGCGAGCTGGAATACTGCTAAGACAGATGAAAATATGGAATGGGGGCTTGCATATCTTCCGGAGAATACAGAGTATGGTACTGCCTGGAAATGGGGTTCCAGACAGGCTGCAAAATCTCTGAATGCAAATATGGGTATTTATATCAGTGCAGAAACCGAGCATCCGGAATATGCAGTAGCAATGATTGACTATCAGTATTCTGATGAGATGGTAAACCTTATGAACTGGGGTGTTGAAGGCGAAACCTATACAGAAACTGATGAAACTAAGACTTTCGTAGATGATATTTTGAACGATGCAACACCTGCAACAAAATCCGCTGAGTATGGACTTACCTCTTCTAGCGTTTGCAGAACCGGTATTCCATTTAACCCGCTTGATTTCAACGCAATGCTTGAGGTTGCTTGTAATCCGGAGCCATGGTGGAATGCTGAAAAAGGTTACTATGAAGGAAAATACTGGGTTGAGTCTGATGCCAACGGCGGAGAGGATTCTGTTTCCCCATACGACAGAGCACCGGTTACTTATCTGACTGCTGAAGAGTCTTCTGCAAAAGCAGAGCTTGGATATGACGGAACCTGCGAGACACGAGTAAAAGAGCTTGCGCTTCAGTTTATCACAGGTGAGAACGACATTAATGATGACGATGCATGGGAAGATTACATTGATGACATCAAGAGCCAGACAGATGAAGACTTTGATGAAATCCTTGAAACTCTGAATGAGAAAACTGTTAAATAAGACAAACAATAAAGCTTTAAAAATTCTGCTTTCATAAAGAGAAGCCCTCTTCAGCGGAAAGGCACAGGTTATGTGTTTTCGCTGGGGAGGGCTTTTTAATGTGGGGGATATGAAAAATCTACATAGGAGATATACGTTTTTTCCATTCAAAATATATCAGGTAAATTTTATAATAAATTATCCATAAAGAGGGAGGAATTTGCAATGAAACTGTACGATCTGATGACAGATAATCGCCGGGAAAATATCCTGGTAGGAAGTAAAAAACCTGTATTTAGCTGGAGAGTTGAGACAGAAAAAAGGAATGTGCACCAGGAAAGCTATCGGGTGCAGGTCTGGGATGAGCAGGGAAATTCTGTTTGGGACAGCGGAACTGTAGAAGCTTCCCGGATGGCTGGAATTCAGTATGAAGGAAAGGAACTTCAGTCAGGAAAAAGAATGACCTGGCATGTAAGCTGTATATTTTCCAGCGATGAGGGTGTGATAACTGCAGAGGAAGAGAGCTCCTTTGAGACCGCCTATCATAATCGCGAGGACTGGAAAGGGAAGTTCATTGGTGAGACAAAGGACCATGAATATCACCTGTACCGGAAGAAATTTGGCTGTAAAAAGGCGGTGAAGCTAGCCAAGCTTTATGTGTGTGGAATGGGGGCTTTTGAGTGCTGGATTAATGGAGAAAGAGTGTCTGACCATGTAATGGAACCGGGCTGGACAGATTTTCGAAGGACCTGCTTTTATACGGCTTATGATGTCTCGGAATATTTTGCAGAAGGGGAAAATACGGAGAATATAATTCTGGTAAAGCTGGGTGACTGTATGTTTAATGTTCCGGGAGGACGCTATGTGTATTTCCAGCGTTCCTATGGAAAAGCCAAGCTTCTGTGCCAGCTGGAGCTGGTTTATGAAGATGGCAGCAGAGAATATGTGGTGACAGATGAATCCTGGAAGAGAGCCAAAAGTCCGATTGAATTCTGCTGTATTTACGGTGGAGAGGATTTCGATGGAAAACGGTGGACAAGGGAATATTTAACATCAGAAGCGTCGGAAATCTGGGAAGCTGCAGTGTGTGTAGAACACCTTTAGGGGAACTGAAACCGGCACCAATGGAACCTTTAAGGGTAAAGGAAATCTATCAACCGGTTAGTGTGAGAGAAGTGGAAACAGGGGTATGGCAGTATGATCTGGGAAAAATTTTCCGGATGGGCAAGGATTTTCCTGAAAACAAATGGCAGCAGAGCAGGACAGAAGGTGGTGCTAAAAACTGCGGAAAAGTTGGATGAAAACGGACGGATTGATCAGTCTGTAACAGGAAAAGATTATGCCTGGACATACGTTTTAAATGACAAAAAAGAACAGGAATTTGCACCGGATTTTACGTATACAGGGTTCCGTTATGTGGAGATGACAGGTGCTGTGCCGGGAAAAGAAATTTCTTTACAGGGGGAATTTATTTACCCTGATGTAGATCAAGCTGGTGATTTTTGCTGCTCCAACACCTTGTTTAATCAGATACATAAGATTATTTTGCAGGCAATCAAAAGCAATACAAAAAGTTATTTCACAGACTGTCCACATAGGGAAAAGCTAGGCTGGCTGGAGCAGACACATCTGATCGGACCTTCCATTATGTATAATCTGGATGTGCATAATCTGTATACAAAAATTGAAGGAGATATGGCAGATTCCCAACGGGAAAATGGTCTGATACCGGATATTTGTCCGGAATATGTGACTGGATTTGATAAGTGGCATAAGGGATTTCTGGATTCACCTGAGTGGGGAAGTGCCTGTGTGCTGGCTCCCTGGTATGCATACAAACGTTACGGAGATCTTGCATTGCTGGAAAAATATTTCCCGGTAATGAAGAAATATGTGGAGTATCTTTCGTCTAAAACACACCATGAAGTGCTTCATCACGGGCTTGGAGACTGGCTGGATATCGGTCCTTGCACCCCGCATTCCCAGAACACTCCGGTTCCTGTTGTGGCGACTTGTATTTATTATTATGACCTTCAGATTATGGCAAAAATAGCACAGCTTCTCGGGAAAAAAGAGGTTGCAGAAGCGTATCAGAAGAAAATGAAACTGGTATTTGAGGAATACAATCTGCAGTTTCTGGATGACCAGACCGGACGTTATGCAAACGGCAGTCAGGCGGCACAGGCCATGAGCCTGATCGTGGGACTGGTGCCGGAGGAATATCAGGATAAAGTGGTTTCGCAGCTGAAGGATGACGTGGTAAAAAGAGGCTATGCCATCACAGCTGGTGATGTGGGACATCCGTTTTTGATTGCTGCACTGATGAAATATGGCATGTCAGATGTGCTCAATGAGATGACGAATATTACAGATAAACCAGGATACGGCTATCAGGTCGTAAATGGAGCAACAACCCTTACTGAGGAATGGGACGGACCAGAGCCTGGAAACATTCACGGTTCCCAGAATCACCTGATGCTGGGAAGTATTGAAGAGTGGTTTTATGGATCTCTTGGAGGGATGGAACTGGTTCGCGACGGGCTTTCATTTGAAGAAATCCGAATTCAGCCGCACCCGGAAAAAGGCTTGAACTGGGTAAGTGCCTGGACCCTGCATCCTTATGGAAAAATCAGTGTAAAGTGGAAATGGGAAAATGAGAAAATCAGGGTCTTCTGCCAGATTCCGCCGGGGCTTACAGCGCATTTGGAATCACCGGATGGGAAGGAAATCATGACTGTGGGAAGCGGATATTATGAGTATACGATATAAATAAGAAAACAGTAAGGATAGATCGTCGGGGGAATAAGCAATGAGAAAACAGAAGCTGATATGGCTGGATACGGCAGAAAATCCAGAGGGACAGATGGAATTAATCATAAAATACAGAGGGAGTACAAGTAAAGAAAATGTTGCCGCCTTTCTGGAAATCAGAGATAAAAGTAGTGTCCTTGTGAAAGAAAAAGGTGAGCTCAGACAAGACACTGCCAGAGTGAAAACAGCTGTATTTAAATGTCAGGGAGTACAGTGCTGGACACCTGATAATCCGGCTGTGTACCAGGTGAATATAGTGCTTGAGTTATCAGATAAGAGTAATGAGAAGACCTATATAAGGCATGGACAAAAGCTTGGATTTCGTTCTTTGAAGCGGCAAAATCAGCAGGTTTTTTGGAATCATAAGCCTGTAAAGCTGCTGGGGATCTGTTACCGTGAACCAGATTCTAAGATGGAAAATTGGGAGACTGTTTTGCGTTGTGATCTGGAATTATTTAAGGCAGCACACATTAATTTTATCCGCAGTATCTATTATCCTTTTAGTGAAAAAATGTTGGAGCTGTGTGATGAAATGGGATTCTGGGTGGAAAATACAGCTCCTTTCTATGAACTGGGACAGACCAAAAAAAACATCAGTGAGCTGCCACATATGCAGAAAGAATTTGAAACAGCAGCAGAAGAATTGCTTGTAAATGGAAGCCATACCAGTGTACTTCTCTGGTCATTAGGACACGATTGTGCATGGGGAGTAAATTTTGGAATCATTCGTGACCGCATCAGGGAACTGGATGATATTCGCCTGATGACCTTCCATTTGCCAATGTCCATTCCAGAAGAAGAACCACAGATGGATGTATGGCCGGTTCATGATATTGACTGGCGTCTTCCTTTTGACAAGACATATGATCAGATGGTGATTTTCCACACACCCGGGGCAGAAAATGAGATTGGATATATGATTGCAGATGCAGACTATCCAGTGCCTGTACTTCACGAGGTCTGGTCACCGGTAGTATGCCATAACCGGGATGAAATTCAAAGAGATCCTGGAATCCGTGATTTCTGGGGAAAAAGTATTCGTACTTTTGTAGAAAAATCAGCTCGGACTCCAGGATGCCTTGGTGGCGTAGTTCTGGCTGGTGTGGATGAGGACGGTAGCTTTGAAGGGCTGAAGGAGTATGAATGGGGGATTCTGGACGTGAATCATAATCCGAAGCCAGAATATTATCACTTGAAAAATGCATATGAAGCAGCTTCAAAAGAAACATACGTGGAGTGGGAAAATGAGAATTCTGCTGTGGAAACAAAGATAAATTGTTTCAGAAGGCAGAATGAAATCTGTAATATAAACTGGAAAATTCAGTGGACAGAAGATGCTCTTCACATAGAAAATGATAATATTTTTTATATTTTTTTCCAGAAAAAAATGTCTATTAAAGGAAGCTGGGCTTATACAAAAACAAGGAAAAAAAGTACTGATAAAAGGCGGTCCGTTCTTGAATACAGCAGGATTCTTACTTGGGAAATGGATAGGGAGAAGCCTTGAAATTTGTTCTGTGGATGGGGCAGAAAATGTACAGATAAAGATAAGCGGAACCTATGAAAATACCCTTGATATTTGTTTTTATCTTACTCTTTTTCAGAATGGAATACTGGAAACTGCATATGAAGTTCAGAAGCTATTCCGCCATATGCCACACCGTGTGAAAGCAGAAATCGGCATTTCAAGTGGTGGCTTAGGAGAGAAGGGTGGAGCTTATTATGTAACAGAACCGGATAGAGTACGAATGGTTTCTCAGGGGTGTAAGGTTCGGTTAGAACCGGCACCTGAATTAACAGAAGGAGCTATTGTAAATAATTTGGATCCGCGAATAAATTATGTGGGTAATTGGATAAAAATGGAAGATTACTGTGGAAATCTTAACGGATCTGAAACATTAAGCAATACAGCAGGAGATTACGCGGAACTGAGTTTTACAGGGACAGGAATCACTGTTTATGGATCATGGGATATTTTATATGGGATGTGTAACGTATATTTGGACGGAGAACTCTGGAAGAAAGATGTGAGTCAGTACCCACCGAAAGTGGATTTTCCGGGAATGAGCAGAGGCTATGAAAAACGCTATAGACAGATACTGGCAGAGGTACATGGACTGGAAGAAAAAAAACATACACTTCGCATAGAGGTAACCGGAACAAAAGAAGCAAAAGCGCAGAATACATACACTTCAATTGATTATGCAGTATTGGAAGGAAGCAGTTATACAGGTGGATTCAAAATGAATATTGCAGTAGACTTTAATTATCCCAGAATGGTACGAGGCTGCGTTCGAAGACCTGATGTAAAGCTGATTCCAGGCGTGCGGGAGTCTTTCAGAATACAAATGCTGTTGGAGGAAGACAAATGAATATGACTATAGATGAATTAAAAAATTATCCTATGCCAAGAGTGATTCCCCTTCCAAAATGGAGTAAAGCGGCAGAAAATTCAGTAATCTGCTGGATGGAAGCTGGAAAGTAACAGACAAAAAAGATGGTGCAGTACAACAGGTTCAGGTGCCCTTTGACATGGGAATTCTTCACAAAAAGGGATTATCACAGCACTACAGCTATGAGAGGAAAATACAGCTTCCAAAGAGAGCGGAAAATAGTCATATTGTGCTGAAATTTCAGGGGATTAATGGTTTTGCTACAGTCTATGTGGATGGAAAACAGGTGGCATATCATGAAAACGGATTTATTACATGGAATGTGGACATTACGGAGGAAGTATGTGGAAAACAGACGCTTTCACTTGCTATCGATGTGGATGAAGAATCAGATATTGTCAGTGCCTATAGCCATGGCGGGATGCTTCACAGCAGCTGGCTGTATGTATTGCCGGAAGCTTATGTGAACGCACTTTACTTGTCACCATTGTTTGATGAGGACATGGAAACCTGCAGTCTGCGGGTGGATATAGACCTGGCAAATATGCCTGAAAGCATAGATGGGAAGGGGAAAATACGGTCTGCGGAAATGGCTGCCGGGAAGGAAAAAGGTCGGCTTGCTAGTGCTGCTGTATATAAAGCTGAGTTTGCTTTATATGATCCAAACGGTATAAAAACAAAGGAGAAATCTCTGGTTTTAGACAATAAAATAAAAGGCTATTACACCGATCAGCTGTACGTAGCCAACCCGGTTCTCTGGGATGCAGAGCACCCAAGACTATACAGATTTGAACTTACATTATATAAATTAGATTCTATCTCTGGTACCTGGGAACTACTGGAAAAGGCAGAAAAAAAGGTAGGACTTAGAAAGCTGGAACGCAAGGGTAATCGTCTATTTGTAAACCATAATGAGGTGAAATTACGCGGCGTGTGCCGCCATGAAATCAGTCCAAGAAACGGACGTGCATTGACCCATGAGCTGATTGAACAGGATGTAGCATTATTTAAAGAAGCAAACTGTAATTATATTCGAACCTCTCATTATCCGCCAAGTGAATATTTTCTTGACCAGTGTGATGAGCATGGAATTTACGTGGAGGACGAGCTGGCATTAGCATTTATTGCAAGGACATTGCCCTATACACAGCGCGATCCTAAGGAAACAAACCGTTATCTTAGTCATTTTGCAGAAACAATGGCGAGGGATTACAATCATCCTTGCGTAATTATCTGGTCTCTTTGTAATGAGTCCTTTGGAGGTCATAACTTTGATCTTCTTAATCGCTTTGCGCATTTGAAGGATCCTACCAGAATGACAAAATTCAGCTATCCAATGACTATTCGGGAAGAACATGAAATGCCGGATATCTGGAGCATTCATTACTCTGAATATAATGCTGATCTGGCAGGAAAAAAGGACAATTTAAGTGTGGGAGGTGCACCTGGAAAAGATATGCCTGTGCTTCATGACGAATATGTGCATGTAGCCTGCTACAACCGTGAGGAGATGCGAAGAGATCCAAACATCAGAAGCTACTGGGGCGAAAGCATCCGTATTTTCTGGGATAATATCTGGAATACAGAGGGTGCTCTTGGCGGTGCAATCTGGGCTGGAATCGATGAAACGGATCTTTATGATGGTGGGAACGGACAGATGGAATGGGGAATTATTGATGTCTGGAGAAGAAAGAAACCGGAGTTTTACATGACCAGAAAAGCCTATTCTCCAATTAAAGTTATTCACAGCGAAGTAAAGGCTCAGGAGAAAAAGGTTCTGTTGATTATAGAAAATCGGTTCTGTCACACTAATTTAAATGAGGTCAAAGTGAAGTGGAAATGCGGTGATGAAAGCGGTATCTGGAAGCTTCCGGAATGTGCGCCGGGAAAGGTAATTAAGGTTTTACTATCACTGGAAAATGCAGAGGATCAGTCTCCGGTGACACTGAAATTTCTGGACGGAAATGACTGCCAGATAGATGAAATGAAGGTGTTTTCCCGAGATTATGTGGAAGCTCCGCTGTTTGAGTTAAGTGCAGATGAAACAGAAAATATAAAAGCTTTAAAGATTCATAAAGAAAACCAGGAAGTTTTCATAACGGGAAATGATTTTAAGTTTTCTTTCAATGTTAAGACCGGTCTTCTGACCGGCGGCTGGGCAAGGCGGAATAATAAAATTCTGGTTGGCGGTCCAATATTAAATGTACCATACCTGAAGCTTGGAGCCTGGTATATGACCTCTTTTGCGGTGAAAGAAAAACAGAATTTTGTAGAAGTTCGAATTCAGGGCGGATATGAAAAAACGCTATCTATAGAGTGGATAATAGAGATTCAAAATGACGGAACCTTCTACACAACATATGAGATTCTTCACCTGGAAAAGCATCTCCCCAAGCAGATAAAGCTTCGTGTAGGTGTAGATTGCGGCGGGCTGGATGAGCTTGGAATAGCATATATTCTGGATCCATCTGTGGACACTTTATCCTGGAGAAGAAATCTGGATCCAGATCAGGAGGGACGAATTTCTCTTTATCCCACGGACCATATTTCACGAAATCAGGGAACTGCAAAGCGCTTTACCAGATCCAATATCTGGGGTGAAATGCCAGTGACTTCCTGGGGAGAAGACATGCGAGATGATATTCTTTTTGGGCGTTATGATGGAGAATATCATGGAAGTAATGATTTCAAAAGTACCAAAGAGGATATTGCAGAAGCGTATGTTTATAATGAGAACCGAACTAAAATACAGGATGCATTTAATAGGGAAAAAGATGCTGATAAAATCGGAATGCTGAAAATATTCGGTGCCAAAAAGAAGTCCGATCAGAATGAAAGTCGGGAAGTCTCCAAAGCTAATATCCGTTTGGAAGTGCTCGATCCGAAAGAAGAAAAAATTCTGGAATCTGATTCGCGAATTGCCTATACCGGAACCTGGTATCAGGTAACGGATAAGAAGGAAAGTGACCACGGAACGGAGATGTGGAGCAGGGAAAAAGGCGCCGCATTTACCTGTAAATTTCAGGGCACCGGAATCCTATGGTACGGCCCTCAGGATCCTGCGTTTGGTATGGCAGACGTATATATAGACGGGGAAAAGAAAGCATCCCATATCAGCCAGAGAAGTGCCGGAGTTGATTTCTCCTGCTGCTCTGCAGGTTACGATAAGTGCTATCATTTGCCGATTTTTTCTATTAAAGACCTGCCTTATGGAGAGCATACGATTCGTATTGAGGTGTGCGGGGAAAAAGCAGAAGACGCCACGGATTGTTACATAGTTCTGGACTATTTGCGAGTACTTGGAAGGAATCATACAGAGCCCGTTAAGCTGATGATAAACCAGGATTTTTCCTACCCGCATATATCCTGGGGAAATGTGAGAAAGCCCCCGCTTGTTATGAGAGATGGCACCTGTGGCACTGTTAAGATGAAGCTGTGCACAGTCACTAAAACATGCCAGGTTGATAAATAATAGATTATAAAACAGGAGAATACATAAAATGATCGAATTAACAGACCCGAAAATACAGAAGTATCTGACTCCTTACCGTTATGAAAAACCAGTACTTCATGGATCCGGAATTCTTGGTGCATTTGATGAAAAAGCAGTAGATATTCCATTTGTTTTCTGGCATCAGAACAAGTATTATATGTTGTATACAGGCTTCGACGGCAAAGGATATCAGTCAGCCTTAGCAACCAGTGATGATCTTCTTCACTGGGAGCATAAAGGCGTAATTCTCAAACGAAATCTGGATTCCGACCGTTGGGATCGCATTGGCGGTGCAGCCACCTGGATGATTAAAGAAAGTGATGATTTTAATCAGATTCCAAAGCTTGGAAAAGTAGATGGAAAATATTGGATGGTTTATCATTCTTATCCTTCCACAGGCTATGAAAATGGCCCCGCTGAAATTGGTCTGGCGTGGACAGAAGACGAAGAGCTGCTGGACTGGCACTTTCCGGATAAGCCTTGCTTCTCCTGGAAAGACGGTGCCGACTGGGAAGCAGGCGGACTCTATAAAGCCTGCATTATCCGCAATAATGACATTTGGTACATGTTTTATAATGCAAAAGACAAAGAAGAACGCTGGACGGAACAGACAGGTGTTGCAACCTCAAAGGATCTTCTTCACTGGGAAAGATATGAAGGAAATCCAGTGATGAAGGTAAACCGGGAATCCTGGGATGAGCGCTTTGTATCTGATCCATATATTGTGAAGGATGGGGATATTTGGGTAAATTTTTACTTTGGCTATGGCAAGATTTATGAGGATGGACACAGTCACGCCCAGGAAGGACTGGCCCTGTCTGCTGATCTCCTTCACTGGGAAAAAGTAAGGGAACCAATCCTCTCTTTTGGCCGGAGAACTTATTACAGCGGTCATGTTCATAAGGCATCTATTGTAAAAAAAGATGACACATTGTATCACTTTTACTGTGCAACCTGCCCTTGGAAAGAGGGAGATCCAACTAGTGCATACGGTGAATACAGAACCATATGCGTAGCAGCAAATAAGAAATTTTGACCTGATTCTGACAAAAATAATCGCACATAAACGAACCAATATTATGATACAAAAGAAACAGGAGATCGTATGAAACATTTACAAGCTTTGCTTCAGGGAAAGTGTACCAGCCACATTTTGCCATTCCTTTGGATGAAAGGGGAAGATAATGAAACAATCGGAAAAGAGCTGGATAAAATAGAGAAATGCGGTATCCGTGAGGTGTGTCTGGAATCCAGACCACATCCGGATTTCTGTGGTCCTAAGTGGTGGGAAAATCTGGATTTTATTTGTGCAGAAGCTGAAAAAAGAGGACTTCGTCTCTGGATTCTGGATGACAAAAAGTTTCCAACCGGATATGCTAACGGCGGATTTGAAAAGCACCCGGAAAAGTCAAAGCTGTACCTTGGAGAGCGACATATGGACATTATGGGTCCCTGCCGCAGCGGTGCAGTCCTGGTGGAAAATTTTATTCCTTCAGATGGAAGACTACTGGGAATTCTGGCAGTACCAAAGCCAGATGGACAGACCTTGGCAGTAAGAGGAAGCGACATTTTGGATCTTACAGATACCATGGAAAACGGTTTTGTGTACTTTGATCTTCCGGAAGGAGCTTATCGCCTTTTTATCTTATTTACCACCAGAACCGGGGGCGGAAGAGATCATTATATGAATCTGATCGATTCCTCATCTGTCAAGGTATTGTTGGATGAAGTTTATGAAAAGCATTACGCTCGCTACAGTAAATATTTCGGAAATGTGATTGCTGGCTTCTTCTCTGATGAGCCAGAGCTTGGCAACGTAAAAGACTATCCCTTTGACAACATGTTAGGCCAGAAAGATATCAGATTGCCTTGGAGCGATGAGCTGGAAAGAAAACTAACAGAGACCTGGAAAGAGGAATTTCTCACCAATCTTCCTGCATTGTGGTACGATTCTGAAGAAAAAACCACAAAGGTTCGTACAGAATATATGGATGCAATGACCCATTTGGTACATACCTGCTTCAGCGGTCAGATTGGAAGCTGGTGTCAGGTACATGGTGTAGAATATATCGGACATATTATTGAAGATGACAATGCACATGCACGGATGGGCTGCAGCATCGGACATTATTTCAGGGAAATGGAAGGACAGCATATGGCTGGCATTGATGTTGTTCATCATCAGATTGTACCGGGATTTACACAACCGGTTCATCAATGGATTGCAGGAGACCGCGACGGCGAATTTTTCCATTTCGGACTGGCCAAATTAGGAAGCTCGGCAGCTCATATTCAGAAAAACAAAAAGGACCGTGCGCTGTGTGAAATATTCGGAAACTATGGCTGGGCAGAAGGTAATTCCTTTATGAAATGGCTGACTAACCATATGCTCGTAAGAGGAATTAATGAGTTCACGCCGCATGCTTTTTCCATGAAATATCCGGATCCTGATTGTCCGCCGCATTTTTATGCAGGCGGTAATAATCCGGGATTTGAGTGTTTCACTTGGCTCATGCAATACATGAACAGGAGTGCCCATTTTCTCAGCAGTGGAACCCATCTGGCAGATGCGGCAATCCTTTATCACGGAGAAAGCGAGTGGTGCGGCGAAGCAATGTACTTCCAGAAACCAGGCCGTGCCTTATGGAAAAACAGTTGGATTATGATGTGATTCCGGCAGATGTTTTTGCAGAAGCTATCGTAGAAAATGGAGTTCTGAAGATTCTGGACAAGACCTACGCAAGTCTGATTCTTCCATATGTGCAGTGTTTGGATGAGCGTGTAGTACAGTTTATAGAAGCCAATCAGAAAAATAAATTAAAGGTTTACATAATTGATAAATTGCCTGAAAAAACTACCAAAGGAACAGAACTGCCAGAAGCATTTTCTAAGTGGGTGGAAATTGTAACATTAGATAATCTGGCCCCAAAAGCTGTGGCAGAAAGTGAAAAGCATAGGATGCGTAAACTTGCAGTTACAGATAACGGTCAGGGAACAATTTCCGAAAACCTTCAGGATCTTCGTATGATCGTGAACCAGACAGAGGAAGGGCTTTGCGCAATGCTATTTAACGAAAGCGTGTTCAGAAGAACTGATTTTGCTTTGCTTGTACAGGATGAAAAACTGGATGGACTGACCCTTTATGATTCCTGGTTTAATCGCGCTAAAAGCTTTGATTTGAAGTCTTATCCGGCACAGGCTGAAGGATATGCGTATCAGATTCCGGGAAGTCTGGAGCCTGGAGAGAGCTGCTTTTTGTGCCTGGAATCAATAGAGCATATTAAAGAAGAAGGACAAAAAATTGAGCCTGATATACTTTGTCTTGAGAAACAGACTACCCTCTATATTCCGTGGAAAGTAACAACCAAAGAAGGAAAAACTCTGCAGCTAAAAGCAGATAAAGAGCTTCCAAACATGAACGGAAGGGGCTATTTTCCAGCTTATACGGGAAGCTACCTATATACAGGAAGCTTCACCTGGAAGAAGAACGAAGGAGAGCATTATAGCTTGAAATTCCCGGAAGCGGCGGATTGCCTGAGAGTAAAATTAAACGGAGAAGATGTGGGCTATTTGGCTGGTTTCCCTGCGAAAGTGGAGGTTACAGATGCACTTCTGGACGGTGAAAATCATCTTGAAATAAAAGTGGATACTACTCTTGTCTGGAAGTTGAAAGATGGTGCATCCACTCATTTGCAGATACCTGCGACCGGAATTACAGAAGCACCGGTGATAGAGACGTATATGCGATATTAATTAGATGAGTTTGAAATGCTGTTAAACTTGAAGTTTGCGGAACATGAGAATGCTGTAAATTACAGAAACAATATGAGAGGAAAATTAAGATGAAGAAAGCAGACAGAATATATTATGGCGGAGATTATAATCCTGATCAGTGGGATGATCAGACAATAGATGAGGATATGCGTTTGTTTAAAAAAGCTGGAATTAATTTATTAACTTTTCCAGTTTTTTCATGGGCAAAGCTTGAGCCAGACGAGGGTGTTTATAATTTCGAATGGTTGGACCGAATCATTGATAAAATTTGGGAAAACGGTATTCATGTATGCCTTGCTACTCCAACTACTGCGCAACCGGCCTGGCTGTCCACCAGATATCCAGAAGTACTTCCTGTTGATATTGCAGGAAGAAAAAGAACCCATGGAATGCGCGTGTTCTTCTGCGTAAACAGCTTGAAATATCGAGAGAGAGCAGCTGCAATTGCAGAGCAAATGGCTATGCGTTACGCCCATCATCCAGCACTTGCGATGTGGCATGTTTCCAATGAATATGGAACCTATTGTTACTGTCCGACCTGTCAGGCAAAGTTTCGTGTATGGTTAAGAAAACGTTATGGAACAGTGGATGAACTGAATAAAAGATGGCACACCACGTTCTGGGGAAGAATTGTCAGTAGCTTTGAAGAAGTAACACTGCCTACAGAATTAAATGATGATTATCGGTTTAATCCGGCAATTCAGTTAGACTATATGCGCTTTGTAACAGATTCAACAGCGGAATGTTTCCAGAATGAATATGATATTCTGAAAAAATACAATCCGGAGATTCCTATTCAGACAAATATGTCTGGTTTTATCAAGAAATTAGATCAATTTACTATGACTAAGAAATTGGACATAGTAGGATGGGATAACTATCCGTGGCCAGATGATCCGGCGTATTTCGTGGCAATGAAGCATGATATTATGCGAGGCTTAAAAGGAGGCCAGTCTTTTGTTCTAACAGAGCAGTCTCCAAATCAGCAGAACTGGCAGCCTTATAATCTGTTAAAACGTCCTGGTGAAGTGAGAAGATTATCCTATCAGGCAATGGCGCATGGAGCAGATACCTGCCTGTTTTTCCAGATGAGACAGTCTGTTGCCGGACAGGAAAAATTCCACGGGGCAATTATTAGCCATTCAGGAAGAGAGGATACAAGAGTTTTCAGGGAATCAAGTGTATTGGGAGCTGAACTAGCGCATATAGGAGATACTTTTTTGAATGGAAGGACACCTGCAAGGGTAGGAATCCTTTTTGACTGGAACAACTGGTGGGCATTGGAACTTTCCAGCGGTCCGTCTAAGGATATGGATTATCTAAAAACAGTTTCTCTTTATTATGAAACCCTGTATCGCCAGAATATCGGAGTAGATTTTCTGCCATTTGAGGCAGAGCTGGAGAAATATGATCTCGTTATAGCACCTATGATTTATATGGAAAAAAATAATATTGGCGAAAAGTTAAATGCATATGTGAAAAATGGCGGAACTCTGGTTACTACAGTTATGTCTGGACTTGCAGATGAAAATGATCGTTGCGTATTCGGTGCTTATCCAGGAAAATTAAAGGACATGCTTGGAATCTGGGTAGAAGAAACGGACGCTCTTCGCCCGTATGAACAGAATCATATGAAAATCGAAAAGGCGGATATGGTTTCAAGAGAAGAATATTCCTGTGACTTTTTGTGTGATATTATTCATCCAGAAGGTGGTGCGGAAGTTCTTGCAACCTATGAAGATGACTTTTATGCAGGAACTCCATGCGTGACCTGCAATACTTTCGGAAAAGGAAAAGCTTACTATATTGGAACTCAGCCAGAACAGAAATTTCTGGAAGAACTGATGGAAAAAATTTGTAAAGACTGCAATATCGAAAGCGTATATTCCGCAGATGAAGGTGTGGAGCTGACAGTCAGAAAATCCGATAAAGGTAGAATTGTTTTTGTGATTAATCATAACAGTAAAGAGGCAGAAGTTGATTTTGGAACAGATAAACTGAAAAGCCTTATTGATGAGCGGAAATTTACCGGGAAGAATGCGATTCAGCCAGGAGACGTATTTGTAGCCATAGTTGAGGAATAGTTTGGAAGAAAATGGAGAAGTGTTGAAATGGAAAAGAATATTTTATTTCCCAAGTTAAATGGTTTCGTCCATGGTGGAGACTATAATCCGGAACAGTGGCTGGATCGTCTGGACATTTTGGAAGAAGATATCAGAATGATGAAAAAAGCAGGTGTGAACTGTGTTACACTTGGCGTTTTTTCCTGGTCCGTATATGAGCCTAGGGAAGGCGAATTTCACTTCGAATGGCTGAAAAAATTATGGACAGTTTATATGAAAACGGCATTTATACGATCCTTGCCACACCATCCGGTGCAAGACCTGCATGGTTGGATAAAAAGTATCCGGAAGCAATGCGAGTTGGAA
>ENA-OQAA01000251-OQAA01000251.1-human-gut-metagenome-genome-assembly--contig:-NODE-251-length-37643-cov-4.352650_pt1 | contig 37643 bp, 45 predicted proteins | sample MGYA00242489_ERZ504515 | MGnify/ENA primary metagenome ERZ504515 (study PRJEB26092, sample SAMD00036237) | human gut metagenome | host: Homo sapiens | study: EMG produced TPA metagenomics assembly of... | reverse complement strand
TTGAAAGCCTGCTTTTAGCAGAATTTTGCCCCTTTAGAATTGACCCGCCGATGGAACCTGAACAGGAACGCCTTTCCAAGCTTTATTCCGGTTCGGGTATCCACAGCCTTTCTGAATTAAATCCCAAGTTAAATTTATAATATGATATCTCCGCTTTTCACACCCGTATTCATATCATAAGCTTCAATAATATTTCCGCTGATCACATACAGCGTATCTTCTATATAGATTCCCCGGATTCCCTGAGATGTATTTCCATTGACTTCTTCTTGCAGGATTGTCTCAAATTTCCTGTCTGTCCGGTTGTATGTCAGCAGATAATAGCTTTCCCCATTCTGGCTGTAACCGGATAATCCGATTACGTTTTTCTCCGGATCGGCAAGCACCGATTTATAATCATATGCCGCATGGCTTCCGTACAGATCATCCAGCACAAGTGTAGATTCTTCTTTTACATCTGACCGGTCAGTTATATCGAACATTGTTATTTTTACTCCTTCTGCCACGCCGGATTCTTCATCGGTTGACATTCCGATACCGAGCAGTCTGTCTTCTCCATAGAAATGCAGGTATTCGGAAAATCCCGGAATCTTTAATTTACCGAGAATCTTTGGCTTCTCCGGATCGGACAGGTCTACACTGAATAACGGATCGACCTGCTCATATGTCACAAAATATCCGGATTCGCCCATGAACCTTGCAGATAGATGGTTTCGCCTTTTGCCAGATTTTCGATGGTACTGATCTTATCCAGTTTCTTATCCAGTATCGTCACCAGATTTTCGTCATTATTTGTCGTGAATAATCTTAAATTGCCCTTGTATTCATCCAGCGAAAAGGTATCATTCAGATAACCTTTTACTTTTCCCTGTGCTGCTGCCTTTAATTTTCCCTTATTATAAGAAATTTTTCTAAGTGTTGTCACAGTCTGATTGTCCTGCTGCCACCCTGATTCATAATAGTAAATATTTTTTTTTGCTGACATACATCTGACCGCCTTCAGATAGGATCGCTTTATGATCTGCCGTTTCATCCGGTTTACTGATATCCACGGAACTGATCACTTCGTACATCATTCCACAGTTTTCCGGAGGCAGGCAGATACTGCTTTGGCTCATTGCTTTGTCATTCACCATCGGTACATAGGTGACCGGTTTATCTTTAACCACATTACTTCCTGTATAATACTCACTGAACAGATACAGGTATCCGTCTGCCATGCGCGATGAATTGTAAGTACCGCTCTGTGTTACTTCACCTTCTTTTACCGGCTTTTTGATATCACTGATGTCATAGGTGACTGCCGCAGTTTTTGTCTGTTGCCGGACAGCTGTACCGACCTGCTTTTTATTGTCTGCATCTGTACATTCTTTCTGACATACCGCCACCAGTTTCTTCTGGTCTGTATCTATATAAAATTCCTGGATCGTATATTCTTTTTCCAAAGTGATCTCACTGTATTTTTTCAGTTGCCCTTTCCCTGCATCTACGATGTCGATCGTCCGGCCATTATCTTCCCGTACATACAGATACGTTCCATCTGTTTTTGCAATATCTCCTTCATCTACACCAGACTGCCGGACATTGGTCTGCGAATACCCGCCATCTGCGTCCATTGCTGCCGCTGATGTCTCATTCCCACTGCCTGTATCCGCTGCTGCCGATGTCTCATTTCCACTTCTTGCATACATTGCAATTCCTTCGTTACCTTGCGACCGTTTGATATATTTATAAATTTCATCATAACTTTCGGCTATCCTGATCTTCCTGCTGCCGCTGATCTTCCTTTCTGCATTATCTGCTGACACCCTTTTAGAGTCTATCATTCCATGATGCAGCTTCCATACTGCCACACTATGATTCCCGTCACAACTGCTACACAGGCTGCTGCAAGTCCGATCCGGTATGAATGAAAATGTTTCTTCTGCTTTTTCCCTTTTAGTAACCGATCTATATTTTCCGGTCTCAGACTGTCCGGTACCTCTGTGTTTTCTGACAATCGTGCAATCTGATCCACCATATCCTGTTCGCAGTATCCGTTCTGCTTTTTTTCCTGTTCATTCTCACGCCGCATACACTTCTCACTCCTTTCTTCCCTGCTCTGTTTCTCCGTAACTGCCTAACACACATTCCATCTTTTTAAGTGCCCGGCTCCGCTTCGATCGTACCGTGTTCGGATTCAGCCGCATCATTTCCCCGATCTCCTGACTGCAATACCCGCCGAATACGGATAATCCGACTAATATCTGTTCTTCTTCCGATAACACGAAGAATGCTTTCCTGACGTCCATTGCCAGATCATAATCCGGTACAACCGGCTGTTCCGGAAGTTCTTCCTCTCTTCCCGGCTCTTCTTTTAATGCCTTCTTCAATCTCTTCTTACATTTATTCGTCAGAATTGTAAATATCCAGCTGCGGAATGCTTCTTCTTTTTTTAATTTATGTATGTTCTCGTATGCCGCAACAACCGCCTCGCTCACTGCATCCTCCGCTTCCTGTGGATTCTTCATCAGGCACAGTGCGTAATGGTACAGATCACGGTAAACCGTTTCATACATTTCCGAGAACCTTTTTACACTGCATATCATATCGTAACCTCCCTCAGATATGAATCTGTTATTACTATTTTTAATCTTCCGGTAATTATTATAAATCCTATATAAATAAGAGTCATTTCCTACTCACATTGTTGCAGGTATTTTATCATATTATACAAGAATTTCCTTATTTAGGCAGTGTCTGCATCTCCGTATAAGGAAAAACAGCAGGAAATCCATGATTTCCTGCTGTATACATAAGTCCGAATGTCAGATCAAAATTTTCCAAAACAAAACGGTACCAAAAATAAAACATATTATCCTCTGTAATAATTGATCAGACATCCTTTCAGGATGATCTCTCTTTCGGCATCGGTCATATCACCCAGCTTCAGCGTAATCTCTTTCAGAGAATCTCCAACCACATAAGCCTTGATCTCGGCATTCTTATCTTCCACTGCTTTTCTGATCTCCGGCACGAAGATATAGTCGCCGTTACGGAAGCTTAAGTTCTCGTGATCTTCCTCCGTGATAAATGGAATCATACCCCAGTTGATCAGGTTCGAACGATATCTCTTGGTTGCATATTCGTTCGCAATATTTGCCCAGCCGCCGAGTACTTTCTGACAGGATGCTGCCTGCTCTCTTGCAGAACCATCTCCCGGTTTTACTGCAAAGATCGTGCTTCCGATTCCGAGATTACCTTTTCCTGTCTCCGGATATGTCTCGTGAATCTTATCCATAACCGGTTTCAGTTCATCTAATACTTCTAACGGACACTGTCCTGCTTCAATTGCTTTCTCAGCTTTCTGTACTTCCTTCGCACGGCCTACATAAGCAGGATCTTTTCTGGACAATGCAAATTCTGCAAGTCCCAGAGGGTTGGATCTGTAAGAAGAGGTCTCACCGGATGGAATCAGTTCATCTGTTGTGGTGACCGGATCATGGATCTCAGATACCACTTTCAGAAGTAAGTTTTCCGGAAGTGCTGCCATTGCAGGCCAGTCTTTGATATTTGGTCCGAACTTGATCTCTACCGATGGATCTGCTACACCATGGCTGTCAAAGACACGGTTCGCATAAATGTTCTTATCAAAATGATAAGTCTGTCCTTTATATTCCACATCCAGGTCAGTTGCAGGTGTAAGGAATCCCTTATTCGCTGCTGTTGCAGCGATGGAACGTGCATCCATAAGTGCAACCGATGCGATCTGTCCGCTCTGAAGTTTGGAGCCTTCACGGTTCGGGAAGTTTCTGGTTGAGTGACGGATCGAGAATGCGTTGTTTGCAGGGGTATCTCCGGCACCGAAGCATGGTCCGCAGAATGCCGTCTTCACGATCGTTCCTGCTTCCATAAGGTCAGCAACTGCTCCGTTCTTCACAAGTTCCATGTAGATCGGTGTACTTGCAGGATATACACTGAATGTAAACTCATCGGAACCGATATAATGTCCTTTGATGATATCTGCTGCTGCACAGATATTTTCAAATCCGCCGCCGGCACATCCTGCGATGATTCCCTGATCCACATATAACTGCCCATTTACAATCTTATCCTGCAGAGAATAGTCAACTGCTCCGTCGAGACTTACCAGTGCTTTCTGTTCTACATCATGAAGGATGTCTTTTAAGTTGGTTCTCACTTCATCGATCGTGTATACATTAGACGGATGGAATGGCATTGCGATCATTGGTTTGATCTCGCTTAAGTTTACATATACCATACCGTCATAGTAAGCAATATCTCCCGGGTTGAGTTCTTTGTAATCTTCACTTCTTCCATGAATGTCATAGAATTCTTTGATCTTATCATCGGTCTTCCAGATGGATGACAGGCAGGTCGTCTCTGTCGTCATAACATCGATACCGATACGGAAGTCCGCACTTAACTTACTCACACCAGGTCCTACGAATTCCATCACTTTATTGTTAACATAGCCATTGCCGAATGTCGCACCGATGATCGCAAGTGCACATCCTGTGGTCCGACACCTTTCATCGGCTCGCCATCTAAGTAGATTCCGACTACCCCCGGCATCTTAATATCATATGTCTTATTCAGAAGCTGTTTTACAAGCTCCGGTCCGCCTTCTCCCATAGCCATGGTTCCAAGTGCACCATAACGTGTGTGGCTGTCTGATCCTAAGATCATCTTACCGCCGCCAGCCAGCATCTCACGGGCAACTGGTGGATGACTGCCTGATGAGGCGGTACATAGACTCCGCCATATTTTTTCGCGCAGGTGAGACCGAACATGTGATCATCTTCGTTGATCGTTCCTCCGACTGCACAAAGAGAGTTATGACAGTTCGTAAGTACATAAGGATCGGAAATTTTTCAAGCCCTGAAGCCCTGGCTGTCTGAATAATTCCGACGAATGTAATGTCATGAGATGTCAGCTTATCGAATTTGATCTGCAGACGCTCCATATTTCCCGAGGTGTTATGCGCTGCCAGAATGTTATATGCCATTGTATTCTTTGCAGCTTCCTGTGGAGTCACATCTTTACCTGTCTTTGCAGCAACTGCTTCTTTTTCTTCCACAATCTCTGTTCCATTCAGTAAATAGACTCCCTTGTCATATAATTTCAGCATGTTTTGTCCTCCTACTATCGTATTATGAATATATCAAAATGTCTGAGTCCAGACATCTGCTAACCTGATTATTCTTTCATATATTTCATATGATCTGCTACCATCATGGCAATCTTGAATGTTAGTGCATCATCAAATACACGCACATCCAGTCCTGTTTTCTTCTGAATCTTCTCCAGACGGTACACCAGTGTATTTCTGTGCACATACAGGCGCTTGCCGTCTCTGATATATTCAGGTTATTATCGAAGAATGTATAAACTGTCGTCAGTTCTTCTTCTTCAAAAATATCGGCCTTGCCATCTTCAAATACTTCATTCAGGAACATCTCGCAGAGTGATGCCGGAAGCTGATGGATCAGCCGTCCGATTCCGAGTTCATTGTATGCAAGGATCTTCTTCTCTGTATAAAACACTCTTCCGACTTCCAAAGCCATATCTGCTTCTTTGTATGATCTGGATACATCCTTTAATTCTTCTACAATTGTTCCATATGCCGCTCTTACACTTACCATGGCTTCCATATTCAGCGTCGTGACCAGCTCTTTGGCGATCTGTTCTACCTGCGGATAGCTGTCGGTAGACTGCAGTGACTTCACAAGAATAATATGTTTTTCATCAATTGCCGTTACGAAATCCTTTGTTCCCGTCGCATACAGACTTTCAGAGTTTCCTGTACCAGGACATCTCCTTCATTCTTCGGTTCGATCACGAATACGACTCTCTTGAGTTCTGCCGGAATCTTCATCTTCTTTGCCTGATTATAGATATCAACCAGAAGCAGATTATCCAGAAGCAGATTCTGAATAAACCGGTTCTTATCCATCCGTTCTTTGTATACATAAAGAAGATTCCGAAGCTGACTGGCTCCCATACGTCCTGCCAGTTCCATGCCGTCTGCAGTTCCATGCAACATCAATACATATACCGGATCACTGTCTTCATAGATGCGGAACATTCCCATCTCATCTAAGATCATCTCTTCCGGTTCTTCTTCGTCATCACGGAAATCCTGGATCTGGATCTCATACCCGGTCAGAGTCTCATTCGTTCTTACGAGACAGAACCCCTGCATATCCCATATTGCACAGTCAAATCCTGTAATCTCCCTGATATCCTGTGCTGTTTTGTGTAATATCTGATTTGATAACACGCATTGTCCTCCATTTCCTATCCGTAATGCTGTTCTTCGTGTTCTTTTGCATACTTGTATACATTTTAGTACGCTAACGAACTGCATTACGAATACATTATAGCAGATAATCATGCTTTAACAAAGCAAAATTTTATTGTCTGCTGAAAAAAACGAAAAGACCGGACGCTTTCTTACGCCCGGTCCTCTTATATTCATCTGTTTTTCATGATAATTGCGGCTCTTATACCAAGCCTTCATTACAGACTAGTTTGTGATTGTAACCTGTGTCTCTTTATCAAAGATATGGATCTTCTCAGCATCCAGAGCAAATTTAACAGTATCACCTGTTCTTGCTGTTGTTCTAGGATCCACTCTTGCTGTCATACTTGATCCTTCATAATCGAAGTATAAGAATACTTCTGCACCGAGCATCTCATATACACGGATCTTTGCTTCGATTACTGTATTTGGAGAAGCTTCGATGAACATCTGCTCATCGTGCACGTCTTCCGGACGGATTCCGAGAACAACTGTCTTTCCTTCATATCCGCCATCAATCAGCTTCTTCGCTTTTGCCGGTGGAAGCTCGATTTCTGAAGGTCCTGCTACCAGGTATACTTTATTTCCGACTACTTTACATTTCGCATCAACAAAGTTCATCTGTGGTGATCCGATGAATCCGGCAACGAACTGGTTGCATGGATAATCGTACAGAGTCTGTGGTGTATCTACCTGCTGAACAATACCTGCGTTCATAACTACGATTCTGGTTCCCAGTGTCATAGCTTCTGTCTGGTCATGTGTTACATAGATGATGGTTGTACCTAATCTCTGGTGCAGTTTAGAGATCTCGATACGCATCTGTCCACGGAGTTTTGCATCCAGGTTTGAAAGAGGCTCGTCCATAAGGAATACCTTTGGATCACGAACGATCGCACGTCCCATAGCAACACGCTGTCTCTGTCCACCGGAAAGAGCTTTTGGTTTACGGTCAAGCAGTGGTTCCAGATCCAGGATCTTAGCTGCCTCACGAACCATTTTGTCGATCTGGTCCTTTGGTACTTTTCTTAACTTCAGACCAAATGCCATGTTATCATATACTGTCATATGTGGATACAGAGCGTAGTTCTGGAATACCATTGCGATATCTCTGTCTTTTGGCTCTACGTCATTTACTACTTTGTCCCCAATCTTCAGTTCTCCGGAAGTAATATCTTCCAGACCGGCGATCATACGGAGTGTTGTAGATTTACCACATCCGGATGGTCCTACGAAAATGATAAATTCTTTATCTTCAATCTCAAGGTTGAAGTCTTTTACTGCTTCAAATCCATTTGGATAAGTTTTGTTAATGTGTTTTAATGATAAACTTGCCATTGTTATAATCCTCCTGATTTATAATCGTTTTATTTCATTTTGTTACCTGTTTCGTTCTGATAAAAAGTATATAAAAAAAGTTCAACCTGGGTAATGCCCAAGTTGAACAATCTTTTTTTCATTTTCTATACAAGTTGACGAACGGAACGTTATTTAAAGTCAGGGTGTCTGTAACAGTGCCTGATAGACGTCTCTTTTCCCTATACCTCTGTCCTTTGCCACCTGTTTCATCGCAGCTTTCTTATCCATGCCCTGTCCGAGATAGAGTTCCATATGCTCTTCCATGCTCATCTCTTCCCATCTGGCTTTTTCTTCACTCCGGATCTCTTCCCTGCTTTTTCCTTCGATCACCATGACGCATTCTCCCTTCGGCTCCTGTACGTCATAATATGCCAGTGCGTCTTCTATCTTTGTGGCAAATACCGTCTCATGCTTCTTCGTCAGTTCCCGGCAGATACTGATGCGTCTGTTGCCAAGCGTCTCCCGAAGCGTCTTCAACGTGCGGACCAGTCTGTGCGGTGCTTCGTAGATCACCATTGTTCTTGTCTCATCTTTCAGTTCATTCAAGACAGCCTGTCTCTCCTTCTTATCCGTCGGAAGAAATGCTTCAAATGCGAATCTTCTCGTTCCAAGCCCGGATATCGTAAGCGCCGTCACACATGCGCAGGCTCCCGGAACAGCTGTAACCGTGATCCCGGCCTCCTGGCACATCTTTACCAGTTCTTCTCCCGGATCAGAGATTCCCGGCATACCTGCATCGGTGATCACTGCAATATCTTCACCATTCTGCAGGCGTTCCACAAGTTTGTGTCCTTTTTCAATCTTATTATATTCATGATAGCTGGTCATCGGTGTCTTAATCTCAAAATGATTCAGAAGCTTGATACTGTTCCTGGTATCTTCTGCCGCAATCAGATCTGCTTCTTTCAAAATCCGCACCGCCCGGAAGGTCATATCTTCCAGATTTCCTATCGGTGTCGCACATAAGTACAATGTTCCTGCCATCTCTTACTCCTCCATCTTATGCTCGCTCTTGTTCATCCCGTACATCTCAAGCAGTTCTTCTGTATAACTTCCATCCTTCTGATATACGATCAGTGGCGGCTCCACCTGCATTCTCGGATTTCCGCCTTTCATACCCTCGATCAGAACCATGTTCGGTTCTTTGTCTATATGCGGATATACCAGCCGCATACGTTTTGGCTCGATTCCGTATGCGCACATCTTTGTCATGATCTCCGGAAGCCGGAATGGCCTGTGGACCATGTAAAACCTTCCTTTGACCTTCAATAGTTTCGCACTTTCTCTTAATATATCATCCAGCGTGCAGAGTGCCTCATGTCTGGCAATATACAATGCTGTATTCTGATTCTTCAGTCCGTGGTCTCCGATCATGTACGGGGGATTGGTCGTAATAACTCCAAAAGAGGCGGCTCCGAATATGGATGCTGCCTCCTTGATATCTCCCGTTACAATGTCGATCCTCTCTTCCAGTCCGTTATGGCTGACGCTGCGCCTTGCCATATCTGCGCTCTCCTCCTGGATCTCCAGTCCTGTATAATGCAGGCCCGGATATTTAGCTTCCAGAAGGATCGGAAGAATCCCCGTTCCTGTTCCGAGATCCAGTGCTTTTTCGTGCTTTTTCACATTTGCAAATGCGGACAAAAGCACCGCATCCATTCCAAAACAGAACCGACCCGGACTCTGGATGATCTCGTATCCTCTGATCTGCAGGTCATCCAGTCTTTCATTCGGAAGTAATTTAGTCATCATTTAACTTTGACGCTCCGTTCTTTTCTTCTAACGCCTTCAGTTCCTTCATCTCTTCTTTGGAAAGTCTTACGTCTTTCTTCTTACGTCTCGGCTTGAATCTCAGTTCTGCTGCCGGATACTCACGGATCTCTTTCTCGTCATTATCCAGTGTTACAACAACCTTCACCAGCTGACGGAGTACGTTAACAGACTGGACATCTCCTCTTAAGCCTTCCGGTGTTGTGACATGATCACCATTTGCCGGAAGATGGCTGTTCAGTTCTTCGTATGTCTCCTCTTCATTCGTCAGACAGCACATCAGTCTTCCGCAGACACCCGAGATCTTCGTCGGATTCAGTGAAAGGTTCTGCTCTTTTGCCATCTTGATCGATACCGGTGCGAACTCGGATAGATACGTATGACAGCAAAGTGGTCTGCCACAGATCCCGATCCCTCCGCGGATCTTCGTCTCATCACGCACACCGATCTGTCTTAACTCGATTCTTGTACGGAATACACTTGCCAGATCCTTTACCAGCTCGCGGAAATCGATTCGTCCGTCTGCAGTAAAATAGAACAGCACCTTATTATTGTCAAATGTATATTCTGCATCGATCAGCTTCATCTCCAGCCCGTGCTTATGGATCTTCTCCAGGCAGATCTTGAATGCTTCTTTTTCTTTTTCTTTGTTCTTTTCTTCTTTTTTCTTATCTTCGTCTGTTGCAAGACGGATCACGGATTTTAACGGCTGTGTGATCTTATCGTCTTCCACTTCCTTCGGTCCGGTGACTACAGAACCAAATTCCACTCCTCTTGCAGTCTCAACGATAACCTTATCGCCCGTCTCTACCTCCAGTTTTCCCGGCGAAAAGAAATAGATCTTTCCGGCGGTTCTGAATCTAACGCCTATTACCTTCGTCATATGATTAGTTCTCCTTTATGGTCAGGAACAAAAGCTCCATAACCAGATCAAAGTTAACATTCGCTTTCAGTCTGGCTTTCGCTTTCTCAAGGCTCTCCAGGATCAGTTCAATTCCTTCATAAGAGCTTTTTCTCGCCTGTTCTTTTATACTCTGTAACTGGTCTTTGAATACGACCTTGTCAATCTCTTTTGTTGCTTTATACAGTAAGACATCTCTGTACCAGATCATGATAATGTCCAGATAATCCGTGATCTCTAATTTATATACGGATATATTCTTAACCGCAGCAACAATCTCACTCAGTTCCATATCATGGATATGCTTCAGGAGCTGTACCGCTTCCTCTCTGATCTCATTAAAATGCTCCGAATTCGCCAGCATGATCGCGCGTCCCACATTTCCCTGGGCAAATGCGGTACACATATCTGCTTTGTAATCCGGTATCTCCAGATTCTCCATCAGATACTTTCTGATCAGTGTATCTTTGATGTTACGCAGCTTCAGCATAACACATCTGGAGTTGATCGTCGGAAGTAACATCTCTGCATTCTCCGTCAGCAGTAAAAATACCGCATATGCCGGCGGCTCCTCGATCGTCTTCAGAATTGCATTTTGTGCCTGCGGTGTCATCAGATCTGCCTGAGGGATAATATATACTTTGTATGGTCCCTGATACGGCTTGATATCCACGGTATTGTTCACCTGTGTACGGATATCATCTACACTGATGCTGTTCGGCTTCTCATGTGTCACACGGATAATATCCGGATGGTTTCCGCTCTCTGCCTGCCTGCAGGAATGACATTTTCCGCAAGGTTCGCTGTTTCCGCTCTCACACAAAAGCGTCGTTGCGAACAGATTCGCCAGCATCCTCTTACCGGAACCTCTCTCCCCGTTCAGAATATACGCATGCGACACTCTGTTATTCTCCACTGCGTTACTGATATATTTTAATATGTCTTTGTGGCCAACCACATCTTTAAAGCTTCCCATCTCGTATTACCTCTACTATCTCTTCCTTACATCGTACTTTATCATCATTCTGATATCTTCTTGTAATTCCTGCTGCCGCAAGATTCTCTTCTGAGAAATCCTTCTGATCTGCCAGAAATCTTCTGCAGACTTCTTCGTATCCCGGATGTTCCTGCTGCCGCTCTCTTGTGATCGCACGCATCAGGCGTTCCCCGTCTTCCACTTCAATATAAAGCGGAACCAGATTCTCCTGTCCATAATACGCTTTCATCTTCATATAAGATTCCAGCGTACCGATCATCAGATAATCAGACCCGGTCAGATGAATCTGTCCATCATCTATTGTAGCATATTTCCAGTCACCATACACGGTCTGATAGGTACGAAGTTCAATTATTTTGCCTTCCTCTCCATACTGTTCTAATATTTCGTTCGAAACAAAATAATATTCCACGCCGTCTTTTTCACCTTCCCGCATCGGTCTGGTCGTATATAATGTCAGCGTCTTCAACTCGGGAAGCTCTTTTCTGATCTCTTTATAGACCGTATCCTTACCGGAAGAACTCTTTCCCATCATGTAAAATATCTTACCCATCTATCCATACCTCTATGCTATCTTCTGATTGCAGTCCTTCAATTGAAAAATCGTGTTCCTGATACCAGCAGAGAATCTCCACCGCTTCCTGCGTAATGCGTTCTCCCGGAACGATCAGCGGACTTCCCGGCGGATAGAGATACGCATATTCCAGGGAAATGCATCCGGCGCTGTCCTTGAAATTTCGTTTTTCCATCTTGCCTGGGTTCACCAAATACAGGATGTCTTCTGAATCCTTCTGGTGGTTCTGGTTCTGCATCTTATCTCTGCACTTCACTGCCTTCGCGATCGTCCACACCTTTTCCAGTGACGGCTGTCTTCCGGAAAGCGGGAGATCCGTGTCGGTCATTTGCATCGGTTTCTGCTCCTGCCCGGCATCTTCCTGTCCGGATCCTGACTTTAACTTTGTATCGATCTCAGCATCAATTGCAAGCAATGCATCCCGCAATCTGTCCAACCCTTCCTGCGTATCCCCTACCGTCGTCATTGCCAGGACATAGGTTCCGGCAAGCATCTCCATCTGCAAGTGATAATCACGAAGCAGTCTCTCATACAATTCATGACTGGACATCGGGGCATGCTTTACGGAGATCACAAATTTAGACCTGTCATATCTGTCTGCATTCTCCGTCCGGATAATCTTCAGATACTTCAGTTTCTTCAATTCTTCCCGCAGGGTATCGATATGTGCCGCATATTCTTTGAAAATACTGCACTTCTGCAGTTGTGTCTCTTCCAGCAGATGAATACACGCATCGATACTTGCCATCAGTATGTACGACGGACTGCTCGTCTGCAGCATATCCAGATACCGCTTTACTTTCTTGCGGTTCACCCGCTCCCCGTTCACATGCAGCAACGCTGTCTGCGTCAGGGCCGGAAGCGTCTTATGAAGACTGTTGATCACAAGATCTGCGCCATACATATTCGCACTCTCCGGGAAATACGGATCAAAGCCAAAATGCGCCCCATGCGCTTCGTCTACGATTAGCAGGCATCCCGCTTCATGTACAATCTCTGCAATCTTTTCGATGTCCGACACCACGCCGTCATAGGTCGGTGATACGATCATCACCGCACGGATCTTTGGATGTTCTTCCAGTGCTTTCTGCACATCTTCTGCATCGATCTCTGTACTCAGTCCCAGTTCTGTATCAAACTTTGGATAAAGATAGACCGGATCCAGTTCATTCAGATATATCGCATGATACACAGACTTGTGACAATTTCTTGCCACAAGTATGGAATCCCCTTTTTCAGTTGTTCCTAATATTGCACTCAAGATTCCGACGGTACTTCCGTTAACAAGAAAATGTGTCTCATCCGCATGGTACACCTCTGCCGCTCTTTCCTGCGCTTCTTTCAAAATCCCTTCTGCATGATGCAGGTCATCAAAGCCATCGATCTCTGTAATATCGATCCTGTACGGAGAGGTTCCGTCCATCAGATCCAGATTCCTTTTATGGCCCGGCATGTGGAATGCGTAGTAGTCGGAATCACTGTAATTCTTTAGTTTATCAAATATATTATACATGCATATATTTTAACAAAATAACATTATATTATCAAGCCATAAACTCCCGCAGAATCTGGCGTATCATCTCGTCCTTTGCAAGCTCCTCCGGTGCATCTTTCTGTTCTTCCGCTTCCGGGCTTTTACTTCCGTCCATACCGGCAAGTCCTGCCGATGCTTTTGCCAGATTTTTTGCGGTATTTTGAGTCCGTTCTCTCCGTCTGTTCTCACGCTGCATATGGACTACACTGTGATCCGGTACCGGGGCAGGTGTCTCTTCTGTTCCGGCTTCCGTCTCCTGTACTTCATCCCTTTGTATCTCATCCCTTTGTATCTCATCCTTTTGTATTTCGTCTTTTTGTATTTTATCCTTCTGTATTTCCTCTTCCGCCGGTCCGTTTTCTATGTTTACACGCACGGTCCGTTCCTTCTGATTCATCTTTTCATACTTGCGGAGACATACATTTTCCAGATAATCAACCATGTAATTCTTCGCCATCTCCATACAGTAATTCTCATCCGTTGTCAGGTGGAACAGCCACACCAGGATTCCGAGTCCGCAGCCGACAGCGCCCATCCGCAGCGCTTCATCTCCCATTCCATAGACCCGATATGTAAGCCCGGCTCCCGCAAGCCCGGTTACGATCAGAAGACCGGAACACATCTTTTCCAGTCTCCGGAGCGAATGCAGACGTAATCCACATACTTTGTATTCGTACAGATACTTATCCACAAATACCCCTACATTTTCCACCGTGTCACTGATCATACATGCATGTTCGAATTTCGCCCGGACCAGGCGCATCAACGGATGATTGCTTTTGCTCATACTTCCCGCCGCCTCTACCATACGTTTCATCGTCATACTCACGATACACTTGTCTGCCACTCCAAGTCCGGTCAGCATCCCCATAAGCACAAATAACAACTTCTTGTCCAATAACATTTCCAGCATAATAATAGCCCTCCTTTTTGATATGCATTATACTGTATATCAAAGAGAAGGGCGCTTTATTTCGTTCTTCCTATTCTGCACGGGAAATGCTGCTTTCTGTCACTTTCATGCATATCCTGTAACATTCTGTACTGCGCAGGTCATCCCGTTATCTTAGATCATCGGAAGCAATTCTTTCATAAGCCTTACACTGTGGGCGATTGCTTTCTTTTCGAATGTCGGATAGTCCATTGTCGCACTATTGTCGGCTTTATCCGAAATAGCACGGATAATGACATACGAAACTTTGTTCAGGTAAGCGGCCTGTGCGATTCCGGCACCTTCCATCTCTACACACATCGGGTGGAATAATGACACGATTCTTTCTTTCACTTCCTTATCGGAAATGAACTGGTCCCCGCTCGCCACTCTTCCTGTAAATGTATGAATATCCGGGTTCGCTTTTTCATTCGCTGCTACCGCCTTCTTCACAAGCTCCTTGTCTGCCGGGAATGACAATGTATCCATTCTCGGAATCTGTCCTGCCGGATCACCGAATACAGTCGCATCCATATCATGATGCAGTGCATCCGTGGAAATGACCATGTCGCCAATATCAATCTGTGCATCAAGCGAGCCGGCAATACCGGTGTTGATCAATGTATCTGCTCCGAATTGACTCACCAGAATCTGTGCACAGATTCCTGCATTGACCTTACCGATTCCGCTTCTTACGATTACAACATCTTTTCCGCCGAGTGTTCCCTTGCAGAATACCATACCTGCCATCTCCACGGTCTCTTCGATCTGCATATCTTTCTTCAGTTCTGCAACTTCTTCTTCCATTGCGCCGATAATACCTATCATATATTTATATCCTCCTGTGTTTCACGAATTTACCTATGCCTTATTATAGACGATAGGAAAATGGATTTCAACCAACGAAATGTATGGATAATTTGATGGTTTTCTGTTATAATCGGGAAGTATGACAGTCAACAGATTTTCTTTCTGTTTCTGTCTGTTGATACCGAATCATGTAAAAACATGCAAGAACATTATCAGGAGGTAATAGATATGGATTACAAACCAACCGGAGTCTGTTCTCGTCTCATCCACGTAGAACTTGACGGAGATAAAATTGCTAACGTAGAATTCGTAGGCGGATGTGCCGGTAACACATCCGGAATCAGCAGCCTTGTTAAAGGAATGGATGCACACGAAGTCATCAAGCGCCTGGAAGGAACCAGATGTGGCGAAAGACCGACATCTTGTCCTGACCAGTTATCCAAAGCTTTAAGACAGGCACTTGGCGAATAATAAGCCAGCGGCTGATCTGAATAACGCAGACAAAAAAGGATACTCGTCCCCCGACCGGGAGACTTGTATCCTTTTTCATTTTGGTGATTTTTTATTTTTGGTATTTTTTTCTCTTTTTTTTCACACCCTGCTTTTCCCTTGTCAAAACTTCCGTTGACTGGTTACGAATAAATAATTATTAATAGTTACATTGTTTCTTTCATTGTTTTTCATTGTATTTTCTAATTATTATTCGCTCCTACATATTGTGCACTTACTTATCGATGAATTTATTTATGGTTTTTTTATTGTCGTCTTCTTTTTATATACATTACTTTATGGTTTTCTTTGTCTGTTTTACCTGTTTCATTCAGCTGTAATCTTCACTTTATCCCAACTACTGTTTGACTGTCATGGTCTGCATGGTTTCTGGTTTTTCCGTCCACTTCTTTACTTTAATCTCTTCATCTTTCGATTTGTAATCTTTTTGTTTTGCTCTTCTTTTTTTAGTCTTATGTTCTTGTCCTTCTATGCTTTTCAGGATTGTTAGTCGATGTAAATTCCATCAGTAAAGGAACTGCTCATATCGCTGTTAGCAACATGTGTGCAACGTACGCGGTAGTAATAACCACCGTCAACGTAAAGCGTTCTATTAGACATGGCTCTGTTGGTATTCTTATTTTCTTTCTGCCAACCATCATAATATGACCACTCTGTATCTTCTTCTTTTGCGCGCTCTACCATTACTGCTATCTGCACACTTTTTACTACCTGTCTCGCAATCGTTGTCCCTCCTGCGTAAATTTTGCCTTCTCCTAATTTTGTACATTTGGAGTATCCTGTCATCAAATCTACGCCCCGGGTACCTTTCGTATCATAACCAATGGATTCTTCGTCATGCGTCAGCACAGATCCATCTATTACTTTACCCTCAGCAGCTCTCGCCTCCTGTATGGATGTCATCGACAATCCTCCGACCAGCATTGCGGTCAGACATATAGACACAATTTTCTTCTTCATATCTCACCTCCATTCATACTTTTTTCTGCCCTCATATATTAATACACATAATTTTTCAAAAACTGTCGCTTTTATTTTGGAAAAATTAAATTTTTTAATATTTTTTCAAATTCTTCCTGTTTCATTGTTCCAGTTAACAAATAATCTATACCATTATATTTAAATTCAGCTGCATAACCGAATTCTTTATTCTTATCTATTTTATACACTGTGACATCAACTTTGCAATTATGAATTTTTTTTGTATATTTTTTTTCTATTGGATCTTCAAAATCTACTCCCAATGAATTTTCTCGATATGGAACATTTATACAATATGCTATTGTTTTATTATTATACAAATAATACATATCTGCCATCTGTTTTTCTTTATCCAATTCCATAGAATCAAAATGCATCTCTGGCAAACATATAAATATTTTAACCACTTCTGTTCCAAAATTATCCCCTATTTCCTGATACGCCTTTTCCTCATCTTCACTTTCTATCATTTTTATCTTATGGCTCGTACTTGATTTCTCAACCTCTCTATCCCCCACATTCTGCGTCATCATCCGCACGATCCTCTCCGGACCTCCCATACTGGTAATCCCCATTGCCAACACACAGACAATAACTGCTGCCAGTGCGAGATACATTTTCAAAGGCTTCTTTTTGCGGCGGACTTTCTTTCCGGAAGGTTCCTTTGGATCCTTTTGTCCGATCCCTGCCTTCAGCATCTTGCGTCCCAGCTCCAGAGCCTCGCGATCTTCTTCAGAGAGATGGTTGATTGCTTCTTCTCTTTCTTCTGTTTCTTTCCTGGTCTGCTCCATCTCATATGCACGGATCTGTTCTCTTACTCTTGCGAGGACAGCTTCCTTTGTCCCTTCAGGCACGACGAGACTGGTGTCATTTTCCAGAAATTCTTCTTCCTCTCTGGCAATCTCTTCAAATTCTCTGGCAATGCATTCTTTAAATTCGTCTTTCTTATCATTCATTTTGCTACCCTCAAATTTTTGACTGGTCTGTAAATTTCTCCATAGTTTTGCCACTTGACCTATTTCTTTCAGAAAGTATAATATAGATATAATCTTTATTATATTTGATGTATGCAAGAATAATACATATTCAAGTCTGGAGGTAATTATGAAACGTATTATCTTAACCGGTGGCGGTACTGCCGGGCATGTTACACCTAACATTGCTCTTCTGCCACGCCTGAAAGAATTAAACTATGATATTCACTATATAGGTTCTTATAATGGAATTGAAAAAGAACTGATTGAACAGTTCGGTATTCCGTATCACGGAATCTCAACCGGTAAACTCCGCCGCTACTTCAGCGTGCAGAACTTTACGGATCCGTTCCGTGTAATCAAAGGACTCGGCGAAGCCAAAAAACTTGTGAAGATCCTTCATCCTGATGTCATCTTCTCCAAAGGAGGCTTCGTATCCGTTCCTGTTGTTCTTGCCGGTAAAAGCCGTCATGTTCCGACCATTATCCATGAGTCTGACATGACACCGGGACTTGCTAATAAGATTTCCATGCCATCGGCATCAAAAATCTGTTGTAACTTCCCGGAAACCATCGAGCATCTTCCTGCCGGAAAGGCTGTTCTCACAGGCTCTCCGATTCGTCAGGAACTGTTATCCGGTGATAAATATAAGGCATTGGAATTTCTGCACTTCACTCAGGACAAACCAGTGATCATGGTCGTTGGCGGAAGTCTTGGTTCTGTTGCCGTCAACGATGCTGTCCGCAGTGTCCTTCCTGAATTGCTTCAGTCTTTCCAGGTGGTTCATCTCTGTGGTAAGGGAAAAATCGATGAATCTTTGAAAGACTGAAAGGTTATGCTCAGTTCGAATATATCAAAGATGAACTGAAGGATCTCTTCGCTCTGACAGATCTTGTTATTTCAAGAGCCGGAGCCAATGCGATCTGCGAACTTCTTGCACTGCACAAACCGAATCTTCTGATTCCACTTTCTGCAAATGCAAGCCGTGGTGACCAGATCCTGAACGCGCGTTCTTTCGAACGTCAGGGATACAGTGTTGTTCTGGAAGAAGAGGACCTGAATCATGATGTCCTCCTGAAAGCAATCACGGACCTTTATCAGAACCGTGAGACATACATTCAGACAATGAAGAATTCTCCTCAGCAAAATTCCATCGATACCATTATCGATCTGATCGAATCCGTTGCCAGACACTGATCTGCATTTATCTCAGTAATACATAAAAAACAGGTGGTTGTACTTCCACTGTTTTATGTATTGTGTAAGCGGTCATACTCATCTTTGTACCTTTTTATCATCCATTTCTTGCTCTTTTCAGCATACCTTCCAATGCATATAATGTAACGCCCATCTGCTTAGCGGCTTCCTTCTGCGGCATATCTACATAATATACAAGTGTCACTGCCTGATACCATCTGGCCTTTTTCTGATACAGTTCCCGGAATATATCAATTCCGAGTTTGCGGAAACCTTGTTCCTTGAGCATCGCTATCACATACTCTTCTGAACTGTCATCAACCAGAGCGTCCGGATATTTCTCTTCCGACATCGTTATTTCCTCTAACGACACTTCGCGTTTATGGTCTCTTATATAATTCATGGCTCTGTACTTTGCAAGCATCAGCATCCATGCTTTGATCTGCTGCTTAGATTCATTTCCATTCTGTACATATGCATGAAGAAGGCATCCTGCGCAATTTCTTCTGCTACGTGATGGTTTCCAGAGTATCTGAGTGCCTCCCTGTATACAACGTCAAAGTATTCGCTATATGCATCCACAAAAGCACTTTCCCCTGTAAACTCTTTTCCCACTTTACGCTCCTACCTTTTATCTACTTAATCTTTGATAAAACATCTTCTTTTTCTTCTTCTGTCAACTCATGCATCGTCCATCCAAGTCCGACTTTGTCATCTTTATGTCTCGGGATCATGTGTACATGATAATGAAATACTGTCTGTCCGGCAGCTTCACCGTTGTTCTGGACAATATTGTAACCATCGCAGCCCAGTGCTTTTGTGAGCTTTGTGATCATTTTCTTCGCAAGAATCATCGATTTTCCTGCAAGTTCATCATCAATCTCATACAGATTGGCATAATGTTCTTTTGGCAGAATCAATGCGTGTCCTTTTGCTGCCGGATTGGCATCCAGGATCACCCGGAAATCTTCATCCTCATACACAGTCGCTGTCGGAATGTCTCCATTCGCCAGTTTACAAAAAATACAATTATCATCCTTCATAATCTTATCCTTCTTTCTTTTAAAATTTATGATTGATTATTTAAACCGCCAATGCTAAACTGATACCTCAGAAAGGGGCGGTAATTATTATGTTATCATCGACAGACTATGACAAATTACAACAGATTATGCAGGAAAATCCTGAAAACGAAGCACTTATAAACCGGCTTTTAACCTCTCATCAGATGGAGATCAGTACCATAAGTCACGAGATCCGTAATCCTCTGACACTGGTTTACAGTACACTCCAGCTTATCGAATCACAACATCCGGAAGTCCTTACATTTTCCCATTGGACGGAATTGCATCAGGATATCGAATACATGAAATTTCTCCTGGAGGATCTGTCTTCTTACAATAACGGAGAACGTCTGGAACTTACCCCGGTAAGTGCAAGTACCTATTTCCGCAGGATTGCTTTATCCTTCGCTGCTTCTATTGTTGATACAGATATCGAATTTGTTTCCCGTATTCCCGAGGATCTCCCGGAAATATCTGCAGATCCCGTAAAGCTCCGTCAGGCAGTTCTGAATCTTCTTCGCAATGCCTGCGATGCACTGAACAAAAAGGCTCCTGATTCCCAGAAGCCGGTCATTACATTCTCTGTCACTTTCCATACAGATTCTCTGCATATCGGGGTCAGGGACAACGGATGCGGCATCGCTCTCGAAGACCAGGAGACTATCTTCGAGCCATTTGTCACTCACAAACCGGACGGGACCGGTCTTGGACTTGCAATCACCCGCCGGATCATCCAGGCACATCATGGAACGGTCACGCTTAACTCCGTCTTACATAACGGAACCACGTTTATCCTTACGCTTCCGGTACAGTAATACTCCCATCAGGAAGCCGGCTGTCAGGCCTCCGATGTGTGCCATATTGTCTACGCCGCCACTGGTAAATCCATAATATAATGTCAGCACAACCATAAACACTAATCCTTTGCCGGATATCTCTCCTATCCTTCCCCGGTTACGGATCGCCACATACAGAAGTGCACCGATAATTCCGAAGATTGCACCGGATGCGCCTGCCGATACTGCCATACTTCCTGTCAGTATGTCCCACCATGCAGACAGGATATTCCCTGCAAGGCCGCTTACAAAATATACGATGAGGAACTTTATCTTTCCTATCTCAAGTTCCAGATTCCACCCCATCGCTACAAGCACAACCATATTATTGAAAAGATGATCGTATCCGAAGTGGAGAAACATACTCGTAAACAGCCGGTAATACTCTCCGTTCTTTATCAGATATGGAACATACATTGCCCCATGCTGTAACATGAATCTTCCATCCTCCGTCATTCCCTGAAATGACAGTACCAGAAAGACTATTACATTCACAACTGCCAGTAATACAGTACATGGTGCTTTTATTGTGTTCTTATTCATCTTCTATCGTCCGTTACCTTTCAATCTATTCATTTTCTGTCTTTATCAGTATAACATAGATTACTTAAATATTACAATTCCTCTTCTTCAATATGCAGTCCGTCCCATTCTCCCCATTTTGTTTTTTTATGTTTAGTCAGGAAACGCTTTACCGGGATCCACAGATTATCTGTCTCACGCATGATCGAGCTTCCCATCTCCTGTTCCGTAATCCAGTCATGTTCTTCCGTATCGTAATAAGATGTCCGCTCTCTTTTTTCTTCCAGCAGTTCATCTATCATTGTTTTTCTTACTGGTTTTTCCATATCTTTTTCTTCTCTTTCCCCACATTCTGCGATTAGTTTCTCCAGACTGTAATTTTCTTCCATCGTTCCCTTATGCAGCAAAAATGCCAGCCGGACACATTCTTCTTCCTCGTAATCCGCAACTTTCACCATGTACTCTGTCAGCACATGGAATTTCTCCCATAGATCCTGCGTTGCCGGCGGATAATAACAGAAAAAGAATTGCCCTTCCTCATAAAATATATATTCCGGTTCCAGTAGAATACAGTGGATATCCAGCAGATATTTTCCGGTTTCTTTCAGCACATTCCCAAACTGGTACATAAATTGCCGTATATCCTCCGCCTTTAACTTTGCTCTTGTATACATTGCCTGCATAGATATCTTTCCGCTTACATCATAATCATAATAACTGCTGCCATTCATGCCTCTTCCTGCCACCTTAAGGAATCCTTCCGGTGAATTGGCTTTCAGCATCTTCATCTGATAGTCCTCTTTATATAATACATGCTCTTCTATCGTTATCTTTCGTTCCATTCTTTCATTCCCCATTTATTTCTTTATCCTGCGGATATCCCGGATATACCGTTCCGGTTCTGTTACCGCTGCCCTGCTTTCTACCGCAAGTGACATCTTCCGTCTTTTCGCCACGGCCGACACACGGATCTCTTCTTTGCTCACGGAACATACCGCTACGGCTCCCGGAAAGAGGATGCACTTTTTCCCGACCCGTTCCTGAAATAAGGCTTTTAATTCCGCTTCCTGTATTCCATCCTTTTCTCTGGCTTTCGTACTTCCGACAACAGCAGTCTCGTATGCTGCTCCCGCAATAATATTCTTGTCATGATAATAAAAACATGCCAGGACGCACCCCATAACAAGAAATAATATCATCGGCATCAGCAGGGACATTTCCACTGTAAAGCTTCCGTTCAGAGCATGTTTCTTATCTATGTTTATGATCCGTTCCATCTCACAGTCCTCCGATACATACGCCAAACAGATAGCCCACTGTCAGAAACGGATAGAATGGGAATGCAAGACTCTTCTTCCGTCTCAGGGTCACGCATCCCAGAGCAAGAATCCCCAGAATAAAAAATGAAGTCGCAAGAACTTCCAGAAGTCCCCATACTCCCAGATAGATTCCAAGTATCAGAATCGCCAGACTGTCCCCGTATCCAATTGCTTCCCGTGTAATCTTACTGATTCCTATAAATATCATACCGATCAGCCGCCTCCCAGCGATACCATCCAGTCTATATTCTGTGTAACTGCCTGATATAGAACCGTTCCTGCCATACACAATAACAGTACATCTCTCGGAACTTTCCTGATCTTATAATCCATAAACGACAGTCCTGTCAGTATGACCATCGCCACTATGCGGCTTACCGTCCACATTTGGAACATACCCCCTTTCCCGCTGCCTCCGATACCGGTATCGCATAGATTGTCCGTTTTAATCCACTGCATGACAATGAACTATGATACCGGTCTCCAAAATTTGTAATGTATATAGTTCCTGCATTTCCTTTCATGCAATGTTCACATGGATAATATCTGCCGCCACTTTCATTACGAAGATCAGACACCGTACCCATATGTGTCATCCGGATCGACAGATCCAGATAGGAACAATGATAATCTTTGTGATATACAAGACCGTTCTCCGTCACATAGACCGTATCATTTCCCATATCGGATAATCCCTCTTTTTCATATCCGCTCCATGCTTTTATCTTCATGGTTTCCCTGCATTTTACCGGTCTGATACCGAATACCGGCACAGGAATTTTCACCTGATATTCTGCGTTCAATGTTCCAATCCCGGTACGCACAGACATTCTTGATGCCGAACAGTCCATCCCACTGCTGCCGCCTGCAATGATACTTCTTTCCATCCTTGTCTCTCCGATTGCATAGACGACATCACGCTCTACCTTTGACGGCATCAGCATCTGTGTGATACAGGTGTCTTTTGCCGCCTGTTTTCCTGCATACTGCAGACTGCTCCTGACTGCAGTATGTACTGCCATCATTTCCAAAAGGTACAGCAGTGTCACAACCGCCAGGAAAAACAGCGGTACCGTTGCTGCCGCCTCTACGGTAACGCTTCCCTTTCTTTTATTACGGAATAATTTTTCCAATCGTGTTGAGGCGGATAAAGATACCCTTCAGATACTGAATGATTGATAGGTTGTGAGGGGGAGAATAAATTATTTCTCATTTTGCGAATCCTGCTCCTTTCTTTATTATTTTTATATTTCCGGGATTTCTAACGATACCTGAAAGGGCATCTTTATCCGCCTCATGTTATTGTTCTTATACTCACTACTGATAGCCGTAATATGTCTGAAATCTATACGATATCCCTCTTCTCAGCTTACACACCGTGTCCACTTCCATTCTTCCGACACAGTAATCGATCCGAAATGACGGCTGGCTGTAAACCGTCTGCATATCCTTCTCGATCACGCCCATGGTTCTTACTGTTAATTTCCCTTTATCTTCCAGGAATAACAACATTCGCACATAGTCTTTGTAGTCCATACCACCTTCTACATCCGCCCCGTCGCCGGTGTCTTCCTCTGTTCCAAGCTTCATAAGACCGGATAATGAGAGCTGCCAGCTTGCATCATCTTTTACAACTGCAATCTTTTTTCCATTCAGCAATGTTCTCACATCCATCACGGATTCCCCGTATGCCCATGCCAGAAGAATTCCCTGCGCTACAGCTTCTGTAACCGCCGGTACCGCAAGCAGTGTACATAATGTCCCTGCCGCTGCCCGTGCCTCAGCCTGTCTGGTACTGTTGGTCTGCAGATACAGATAATTCGGCACGAATCTCAGCAGCACTAATTTGTTCGCAACCGCTTCCAGATTCTCCCGGTCACTTTGCCTGCCAGCCAGAATATATTCCACTTCATAGTCCAGGCTCCCACCCTTCGGTTCATCCAGAAAATCCGCAAAATGTTCCTGTATATACCCGCCCAGCAATACGGAATCCAGTGTTCCTCCTTCCGATTCCACATCTTCAAATGTTCCGTGACCGGTCTGATTCTCTCGGTTCTCCGGCATGTCCTCTGACACAACCTGTTTTTCTGATACCTGTGTTTCTTTCGGTAATACCAGATTCAAAATCGGTGCCTGCTTCAGTCCTGCTACATGTTCCAACGGATTCTCTTCGCCCGGAAGTTCCATTTCCTGCCCGCTCAGAAGCTCCTCCAGACGATCTGTCTGCGCTTTTTCTTCTCTGGTAATTTCATCTGCCTGCCGTTCCTGGTTCTTCCAGATGGAAGTACTCCCAAGATACTTGTCTGCCCATGAGATCCCATATTTGTGTTTCATGTATTTACCGGCCTGATCCATGAACAATTCCCCATTCTGATCTGTGAACAGCCGGATTCTCTTTATATCATTTTCCATATCAGCACCGTAATATGACAGGCGGTCTAACAAATTCTGCTCACTGTATGTCCCGCTTTCATATCCTGCTTCTATGGCAAATACATCATAATGTTCCAGAAGTTCTTTTTGATATTCTGCAAATACGCACTCCACTGCCCGGTTCATATCTGCCTTCTGTAATTCTTTGCCATCTGAATGGATGCGCTTTCCGTCAACGCAAGTACAAGCGAGACAAGCAGAATAAATGTCAGTGTCAGATATACCGTTACCTCTCCTCTTACATACCCTGTCATCAGCTCCTTCTTTCCGGTGCTCACCACACTTAAATTCCGGAACTTTCGCTGGTAATCTTTTCGAATATTGTCTGCACCAGACTGGTAAGCTGTGATTTGAAGATGATCACAAGTCCGATCAGTACGACCATAAATTTAGCCCCTGTCTTTTTCATGCCTCAAAAGCCTTATAAACACTGGATTTAACCATATAGACCAAAACGTATCATTCGTCTATTTTCTTTGTTTTTTGCACTTTTTGTATGTTGTGTGCATTTTGTAGCCAGTATTTTTATTTATTCATATCTATACAAAACAAGACAGAATGTACTTGCTTTTTTACTGTACATTCTGCCTTGAATCATTCAAATTCAAATATTTAATTTTTCCTTTTATACTTTAGATATTTTTCTTACCCTTGCCAATTCTTCTCGCAACTCTGCATTTTCTTTTTCCAATTTTTTTATTTTTAGTTTCAATTCCTGTATAGTCGTTTTTGCATTAACTAAAGTTCTTTCCATAGCCATATCAATAATAATCTGTTTCGGATTATACGTTACGCTCTGTTGATGCATAGCTTCATTTACCACCCTGCGCATTTCTTCATTTCGATAAAAAAATCCTTTGGAAAAGCCTGTTTTTTGAATCAATGCAGCAACCGTTATTTTTTCTTTTGATTCCAACATTTCTTGAATTTCCCGTTTTGCGGTTTCTACCTTCTGTTTGCTACGTTCCAAACTACATTCGACCATTTTATCGTATTTCATAGATTATCGTCCTCTCAAAAAACTTGTACCACACCATTCTCACAATTTTTTTAGAACAGAAATTTCTTTCCTACTGACCCGTTTATTCAATTTCTCCAGTTCTTGCTGCAACAGTTCATTTTTTCTTTTCAATTCCTGATTTTGTTCTGCTAATTTCTCGTTCTCTGCTTTGGCTTTTAACAATTCAATTTTCAACTCAATTACTGAATTTTCAAGTTTTCTGTCCATTGCAACCGGATGTCTATTCTTAAAAATTGCTTCCTGTCTATGTATTGCGTCATCCATTTCTCTTCTGATAAGCTCATTTTTATAAAAAAAATCCTCTAGAAAGCCCAGTTCTTTTTACCAGCTCTGCTACGGTAATTCTTTCCATATTTTTAAGCATATCAGATATTGTATTTTTTGCAATATTCATCTTCCTCTGACTCTCAGCCTGCGTAATCGCTACCATCTTATCATATTTCATAATCATCCCATCCTTCTATGATATCTAATAGGATCATGTCCATTTTTTCTCTTGCAGCTCTCGTTTCATCTGCCATCAGTTTATTGCCAATTTTTCGATAATGATGTACCGAATATATGGAGGTATGCCCCAGTAGCTTAGCTATCATCCAGTCATCCACATGCATTTCTGTCAATTTCTTTCCATAACAATGTCGAAAAATATGGGTTCCAAACTTCAGAAACTCTCCATTATCATCCCGGATATCTTCCTGGCGGATCATTGTCATAATCTGATTTTGAATCATGCTATATTGATAAGGCCTAGTTGGATCATCTTTTTTTGTAAAAATGTAAGTTGTTTCTCCATACCGTTCCTTTGTATAATCAATTGCTTTCATAATCAGTTGTGCCACTTCTTCACTGATGGCTTTTTCATAGGTGACTGACTTCACCTGATCAATCCTTATAAAATATCGATTATTCCGCATGCTTAGGCAGTCTGTCTTTAAGGTCAGCGTATCTGAAATCCTCGTTCCCAGTAATTGATGGATAATCAGTGCCCTACATATCTGCTCATCCATTTCGAAAATGTGTTCGTTTAATCTTTTGATTTCCGCATCTGAGTAAAATTTGAATACATGCCTTGGTGTACTTGGGAAATCATTACTCAGAAATAATTCGCTCATGTACTGTCGTTCATATAAATTCCCAACATCTTCTATTACCCTTCGTAGTGCATATAGGTCAGATCTATAATTTTTCCGGTCATGTGCTTCCGTCTGAAGATATATCAGATACTCTTCTATATGCATCCGTTCCAGATCCTGCAGCGATTGAATGTCCAAATATTTTCTTTTAAGAAATTTTGAGAACCGCTTTACTGCAGCTATTTCACTATGAATCGTTCCTAAAGGGGAATATTTTAAATGCATAAAAATTACTTTTTTTACTTCTTCCCGAATATCTGGCTGTACAATTTTAGTAAAGTTAATCGTTTCCGTATTCTTGATTGGATTTCCATAAATAGGAAAATCGAAGTTTTTAAGAGTCCAGATATCTTTTTCCTGCTCATCCTGTCATCCTCTTCTTCCAGAAACTTCAAGATTTTTTTCATATGCCTTACAATGCCAGGACTTTCAATTCCTATTTTGTCATATGCAGGCCGATATTTTTTGCTTGATAAAGCATATCCTCGTTCCAGCATCCATCCTTTTAACATACGGATGATTTTTTCTTCTTCTCTGGCATCAAGGCTTTGTATTTTCCGATCAATCAGAAATTCCCGAATATTATTATAATAGGTCACTTCACTTGCCATGCTGGACGGTGCGAGCATTTTTCCTCTTTCCCATATAAATTCTTCCAACTTTTCGGCAAGTTCTTCTGATGGCAATCCTTCCAGATTAAAATACCGTTCCGGGCTGATACGCATTCTCTGAATCTGCTCTTCGGATGCTACCTTGTAGCAGTCCAGCTCATATATGTAAATTCTTTTTTTCATTTTCTTTCACCACGCTTCTTAGCTTTAATGGTAGAAGCCAAGTCATTTTCCGGTTTCTTAAAGTAAGTATCACTTGCTTTTTCAATTCTCTTTGGCATGAAGTCTACATACTGTTTTGTCATCTCTTCGGAAAAATGTCCTAAATAATCTCGGATTGTCTGTATAGAAACATCCTCATCATAAAATTGGGTGGCCAGCGTATGCCTATAGTCATGGGTTTTGAAGATATAACTGCCATCTGCAATTCCATTCTTATCACAGTATTGCTGAAACTCTTGTCGGAATGTTGTTCCCCGGTACGCTCCACCATCCTTCCCTTTAAAGATATAATCTTTCGGACGAATGTGTTCACGCTCAATATACTTACGCATGATTCTATACATCACAAGCGGTATTGGTATCATTTTATCTGCCTTCATCTTGATCTGATAGACTTTCAACCATGCATCTTCTCCATCCCAGTAATATGCATCCCCTTTTAACGTACACACTTCGCTGATTCTCAATCCAGTACACCACAAGTGTAAAAATATCAATCTTGGAACTAGCGGAAATGCATACAGCTTATGCAGGATTTCCATATAAACTTTTTCTTCCACCGTTCTGTCATGATGCTCTGGATATGTCTTTTTCAGGTAATACTCCGGTTTAAAGGGTATCTCCTTCATATATCCTCGGACATTTAAAACTGATAAAATTTTATATAATGCACAATTCTTTTATTGAATGTATCATCTTTGGTATCCTTTTCTTCCAGTTTCCTAAAATAGTCATCCAATTGATTTTCATCTACCTGACAAATGGATTCTTCTTCCTTAAAATATTCCAGAAGTCTTTTTACCTCATATAGTTGTCCTCGGATATTTGCTATCGTCAGTCCACCAATTCCAACATGATATTTGGCATATTCCTGTAACAATTCTCGATTCTTTTTGTTAGTCACTTCTATAAAACTCAATCGCTGTACTGGATTGCTTGGGTTAAGCCGATCTTCTGACAGGTGAAAGCGTTCCATATACCACACATTGGCATGCCAATGAATTTCTGGTGCTGTTAAAAATAAGATTTTCCGACTATTGTCAATAATCTGCATAGAGTTTTTCACATTGACCACTTTCTGTTCCACGATTTTCTCAAATCGTTGGATCTGTTCTAATTCCAATCCTTCCAGATCATCAATCTCTTCCTCCACACAAAAATCATATAACCAGTGTAATGGCAATAAATAGCGAACTCTTCTCTCTTTGGGATCGTCTCGATACAAATTATCTAGAATATAATTCAATAGTAGAAAAACCTGCTTTTTTAATTTTTCAGATGCTCTTCTAAAAAAATCCCACACCAGTTCCTGTTTATCTCGGACATATTCAAAATCCTTAACCAACTCCAAATCTGGTAAGTATGGCAGGAATACAACCTGTGCTTGATATTTCCTCCGGTGTTCGATTCTTCCCGGCAGACTTTCTATTTCTTTTTGGATACTATACTGCTTGATATGATCGAAAACCTTTAAATATCTCATCACACTCGCTTCATCCCACATTTTTTTCAGTTCTGCTTCATAACGGCTTCGTACCGTATAATCAATCTCTTTGATATGATGTATTCCCTGCCGGATTAGAAACCGTTTGATGTTTCCCTTCAATGCCTCATCTGACACTTGGCTTTCTCGGATTTCTAAGAGTAGCTCTCCATATTCTGTTTCTATCCAATACTTCTGTATCTTCCGTAATGCGGATGACTGCTCTTTCACCTGCTTTTTCGTATAATTCCCACTATCCAACAAAGTTTGTTTGTATTCCCGCAAATCTTGTTCTTCTGCTAAAATCACATCATAGATTTCTCTTTGGATAAGGAATTTCTCTGCTTCTTCCCATAATTCTCTCTGCAATATTCCGCCTGACATAAACTGCCTGTGAAGATGCTGTATCTCTTCCTTGCGTTCTGCTTGCAGCAATCGAATTGCAGACACTTGATCGCCTCCTCTTTTTTATAACAAATTCTGAACACCATACATTGCTTGATGCCTGTTATAAAAGCATCACTGACTTCTATTAGTTCATCCTCTGTTATATTCAGATATTTCATAGTCGTTTCGATATTCCGATGCCCGAGTGCTTGACTAATCATTTCTAATTTCCATCCATCTTTTCGTCTTGCATTTGCAAAATAATGCCGGAGCATATGTGGAGATGCTTTAATTCCCGTCTTTCTCTCCAATCTGCGTAACATGGCATATACTCCACTTCCCTTAAAAGGCTTTCCAACGTAATCACCTGAGACATTAATAAATAAATATTCCTGTCCTATAATCAGTTCCTTATAGTCTTCAATATAAAACATTAAAATATCAAATGTTGCGTCGCTGATTTTGGCTCTTCGAAGTTCTGCGTTTTTAGCTCTTGCCCCATTCTCATTATCATCTCGAAAGTTGACATATATTATATGTTTCTCATAGTCTATATCCTCTGCGTATCGTACACCTAAGAGTTCCCCTATTCTAAAGCCTGTTTCTGCTAATAATAAAAGCAGAACCTGATCGCGGCTGTTTGCACATTCTTGCAACAACACTACAATCTTGTCCTGCTCAATGGTTTTTCCTTGATGTCCTTTTTCTTTTAAATATCCTCGAAAACTCTTCCTATTCAATACTTTTCTGATACCGATGGAATTTCGCACAATCATTTGCGTATCTGATAATACCTTCAAGCTTTCCGAATGCTTGTTTTCCTGCTCCATAAAGGTATAAAATCTGAATACTTCTTTTAAATATGCATTGCATGTCTCATTATTAGGAAGTTTTAAATAATCTTCCCTGCTATGCATACCAGCTTTTAACCAAATCAGGAAATCTGTAAAATGTTCATGCTGTTCAATATATTTCATTTGATAAATATCATCCAAACAAAGTTGCTTTTCATCCAGAAAATTCAAATAATAAGATAATGCAAAGGCACTTCTTTGTATGGTATTCGGTGATATCTTTGACCTTTTCTTATGCATTAGATATTTAGAAGGTAAATATACAATATCTCTGCTTTCGTTTTCTCGAATAAAATAAAATTTTTCTTGTTTATCCATCTGCATTTCTACGATATATTTTGCCATATTAGTACCTTCCTTCTAAATCTCTAACGCTATACACAGTATACCCACTTCATGTTCAAATAGCTATTCAGCAATACCACCAATTCCACCGAAAACCCCCCAGAAATACCACCAAACATTTCGTCGTAAACTCGCTGTTATTGTAGCAAAACCACGGGTATTTACAGGTAATATTCCACACTCTTCCGGTTTCTGATAAAATGCTGGACATCCTTGATGTCTTTTGCCATCTTGCACTTCGGAAGTGCGCACATCACTTCCTCATGATATCTTCCTTCTTCTCCTGCTCGCTCATCTAAGATGGACACGACACAGGTGTCTGTCTCTGTGCGGAGCGCACGTCCGAATCCCTGCCTTAGTTTTTTCTGCATATCCGGAACGACCACTGCCTGAATGTAGTCTTTCAGACAATCATATTCTTTCTTCTGAGCCTCACTGATGGGATCTGGAACAGCGAACGGCAACTTTACAATAATTAACGAAGATACCATATCTCCGGGAAAGTCTACTCCTTCCCAGCAGGATCCGGCTGCGAAAAGAACAGCATTGTCTGTTTGTTTGAATCTTGTGATTTCTTCCGGGGAATGTCTCCACACCTCGATCATCGGGAAAGGGATCTCATCCCGCAACATCTGATATACATTTCCCATCAGGTGATAGGATGTGAACAGCACCAATGTATGTCCGTAAGTTGAATAGATCAACGAATGGATATGATCAGCTATCATCTCTGTTTCTTCCTGACTTCCTCTTCTGCATCTTTTCAGATCTTTTGGCAGATATAACAGACAGTTCCTCTGATATTCAAATGGAGAGTCTGCCACATATTCACGTACCCTCTGCACTTTCTGTAATCCTATCATCTTCCGGATATGGGCAAATCCCTGTCCGGTTTTTAATGTTCCGCTTGTCAGGATTGCTCCCATTCCTCTGCTCCACAACATCTGGTCAAGATACTGTGGAATCCGTCTGCTGGAGGCACACAATATGATCCGATGTTCCTGATCCTGTTTCAGATGCAGCACATACTTCTGATCCTGATGGAAAAAGCATTCCAACACACTTCTGGTTTCTTCCAGCTTGTTTCTGATCCACTTTGGGATCTTCTTTTCTATTTTTTCTATGATCTTATTCATGGTCTGTATCCCTTCATATAAATACATGGCACACTCTTCTGTCATGTGAAATTCTTCTTTTAATCCATATCTGGTTCTGTGGTTTTCTCCTATCACATCCAGCACCATCCGAATCGTCCCGGACAGTTTTCTTATCTCCGGTCCCTGATATTCTTTTCCAAGATAAAAGCAGATCTCCCTGATATTGTCATAACACAGGCTCTTCCCGAACATCTGCTTTGCCGCATCCGGCAGTTTGTGTGCTTCGTCTACGATCAATGCCCGGTAGTCTTTTAGTAACGGGCGGTAATCCTGCAGTCTGTGATAGCCATCTGCCAGCAGATAATTATGGTTGCAGATCTGGATGAACATTTCATCATCTCTGGAATGTTCCAGATACTGCTGATACCTGCAGGAACCTTTTTTCGAACATTCCCTTGAACAGAACTTCGGCACGCTTACCATCCTTCTGTCAAATCCGCTTAATCCGGACACTTCATCCATGTCGTAGTGTTCTCTCAGAGACAGCAGTGCTTCTTTCTGCAATGCATTTTTATTTTTCTCTTTGATTGCAACGATTCGTTGCGCTAATCTCTCATCGCAGACAAAATGCTCTTTCCCTTTGCGGATAACTGCTTTGAGCGGCACCTGAATTGTCCCATTCTCCTGAAGAATCCGGGAGAGAAAAGGGATATATTCCGTAAGAATTGCTTTCTGGAGTGCAATGCTGGAAGTAGAGATCACAACCGGACGCTGTTCGTATGGAGAATATCCGTCTGCAAGAAGAGAATACTTTCTCATCAGAACACAAGCCACCAGATAGGCATAGGTTTTCCCGATGCCGACACCTGCGTCACACAGTGCTATGTTTCTTCCCAGCAAGTTATCCAACATTTCATGGCATAACAGGATCTGCTCTTCCCTTACTGCCATCCCATGTTCCGGGAACAGCACCCGGAAGATCGTATCAATCTCCCGATGCGCCCTTTTCAAATACTCTTTTCTGTAATACATAGTTTGTTACCTGATATGTCTGCTGATACCACATCAATACGGCTGTAAAGGAATAACTCCCTACAGCCGCATGTATCTGATATCAACGACACATTCTTCCTTGATTTCTTATACTTTTGATTTTTGGCATTGTATTTGTCCTCGACTCCCCCTTTGCCTTACGGGAACATTACAGGCGGATGCTTGGCATCGCACCGCTCATGGATTTTCTAAAGGTCTTGCTGATTACAACCCAAAGTCCATCCTCTGCTCACTGGCAGTTCCTATGTATCATTATCCCCTCGTAAGTGATCCTCGCAAAAGACCGCCACGATCCTGTTTCAGTTAAAGGTGATTCGCTCGAAACAAAAACACCAGCAAAGAATTTTCTTTTTGTTTTCTTTCCTGTCATTTTCATCTGTCCTCGCGCCTTCCTAACACGCTTCTACTTACGGGAACGTACCTGTAATGCTGGTATAGGATTTTCAAAGTACACTGGCAAAATTTACCTGCCTATTAAATAGCCGACGAAATTCGTCATTTTTGTCTCAAAATTTAAAATTTTTTCAATTTTTTCCGCAAAATCTTTCTTTTCGTATAAACGGTATCCTTCGGAAGTCCCATAATACTTGCGATTTCCTTAATCGAATATCCCCATGTACTAAGCAAAAGTATCTCCAGTGTCTGATGCTCCGTATCCTTTAACAGTTCATACAACCGTCTATCTCCCACATGATCTAAGAGTTCCCGGACATCCATTGCAAACGGTTCACCGTCCTCTGGTTTTCCTGTATCAATCTCCTGCATCGTTTCTTCCAGCCGTTCCCGGTATCTGCGTTCTTCCAGAAAATCTTCCCAGTCCATCTGTCTTAATTTCCGAATCTTCTCTTCGTCCATGCCCAGTTCACGCAGTTTCTTTTCTTCCCGTTCTTTCCAATAATGTCATTTTCGTTCTTCGCTTGCTTTGTTATAAGCCATTTATTTTTCCTCCGATCTGGGTTTCTATAGAAATCAAATCGGAACATGGCGGTGAACGTATTGATACAGTCTTACCATTTTCGAAAAATGTCGGAAAAAAAAGTGCTGCAACCTGTACGATTACAACACTTTGTTTCTTCTTACTTTTTTGTTTTTTTAGTCGCTTCCATTGATGCAAATACGCCTTCTCCTTTTATCTCGCCTCCCTAAATAAGGAAAAGTATATAAAAATGACTGTCAGATTGTATTATTTAACAATTATCTTCCAGTCACTTTTAACAGAATTTTATATTTTTAATATCTAAATAGCATTCCCTCTTTCATACAATCTAAAGCATCTATGTATCCTTAATATCACGCCTTGAATTTCATTTCCCGCCTGCAACAACTATATCGCAAATTCAAGTTAATTGTTTTTGTACCCCCATTAGAATTCTTCCGATATTTCATATACACTTTAAATGCTTAAATATATTTATTCTGGCATAAGTTCTAAATGTTCTACATTGATACCTTTAATTCATTTATGAATACTTACTAAATAACTCTTCATAGTTTTTATTTCTATTTAACAATTCCTCATGTGTTCCTTCATCTATAATCTCTCCTCCATGAAGAAAAAATATCTTTTTACTCATCTTTACACTTAGTTCTCTATGACTAATATTAATTATTATTGCTCGTCTTGACATTTCTTTTATTAGATTACACATATTCTTTTCACTTTGTCCATCTACATCAGATGTAGCTTCATCTAATAAAACAACAGAAGCCCTTCTTAAATATCCTCTGACAAATGCGATTTTTTGACGTTGTCCACTGGACAATTTTTTTCCCTCTTCCCCTATTGAAGAATTGTATCCCTCCTTCAATTCCATAATATAATTATGAATACCTATTTTTTTACATACTTCTTGTATCTCTTCCATTGTCACATTTTCATTTCCTATTTTTATATTTTCTAAAATTGTTCCATTAATAAAATATGGTTTTTTCGTCAAATAAATTATTTCTTTTCTATAGCAATCTGTATTAATATCATCTATTAAAATATTATTTACTTTTATTTTTCCTTTTTGACATGAATATAACTTTTCTATTAAAGATAATATTGTAGTTTTCCCACTACCGTTTTCACCAACAAATGAATAAATACCTTCTTCTTTCAGTTCAAATGCTACATTATTTAATACACATTTTTTATTATAACCAAAAGATACACTGTCAAACGAAATTTGATTAATTTTTTCTATATATTTTTCTTCTTTCGGATATATATTTTTTTCAAGCAAAGAACTTATTCTTTGATAACTAATATTTACTGCCTGTTTATTTATATTGATATCAAGTATTTTAGATATCGCTATCAGTAATTTTGATAAATAAGTACTAAATGCAACTAATCCTCCGATTGTCATTTCCCCTTTTTCAATATATTTTATCGAAATAAAAAGAATTGAAACATCCAATAACAAATTAATTATTCCACGAATAAATTCTATTTTTGAATCAACTATTTCATTTTCCATATATAGATTATATTCTTTGGATAATAAATCACTAAATTTTCTGCTAACCTTTTTTTCTTCTTGATATACTTTAATTCCTAAAAGATTTGAAATCTTTTCCTGCAACCAACTATAGTATTGATCTGAAAAGATTTTAATATCTTCTTTGTAATTTTTTTACAGTATTTTTAAACAGGATATTTACTATATACATTAAAGATATGAGCACAACGGATATTAATGTTAAAATGTTAGAAATTTTCATTAAAAAATATAATGAAATAAAAAAATTACCTATAATCATAAAAATACTACTAACAAAATCCATATAATAATCTACAATAATTGATGCGTCAAATTCTATTCTATTTAATAATTCGCCTTGTTCAAATTCTTGACTCTTATAATAAGGCATAGCTACTACACATCCAAAAAGTGTATGTTTGATTCTATTTACAATATTTAAAACTATACTTTTCCCAAGTATTTTTTCAAAACATCCTAAAATTTGAATACTAAACAAAATGGCCGTATACCAAAAAAAATATCTACCCATTACCATTTTTTTATTCTTACTAATATTGTCTATAATTTTCCCAAATAAATATGGATTAATACTCTCCAATATTATTCCCAATATAATAACAATACTTAATAATATTATATAACCTATTTTTTCCTTAAAAAATTTTTTTAATAATATATAAGTTTTCACTACAATTCAACCATACTTTCTATGATTACTCTATAAAAGTCACTTTGATCAATCTTTTTCTTCAATTCATTTATAATTCTTCCATCTTTCAATAATACAATGCGGTCACACCAACTTGCCATTTGTGGATCATGTGTTACCATGACAATTGTTTTATTCATTTTTTTATTTATTTCTCTCAGCGCTTCAATTACCACTTTTCCGGACTTCGAATCAAGGTTTCCTGTAGGCTCATCTGCGAAAATAATCTCTGGATCATTTATTAATGCTCTGCAAATAGCAACTCTCTGCCTTTCACCTCCTGACAGTTCAGTTGGCATCTTTTTTTCCAAAAGCCTGATCCCGAATTGATCCATTAGCATTCTCGCTCTTTCTTTTTTGGCATCATCTACCGTTTTGCTGATATAGAAAGGCAACATAATGTTTTCAAAAACATCCAGGCTGTCCATCAAATAAAATTCCTGAAATACGAATCCCAATTCTTCTCTTCGTATTCTCGCAAGTTCTTTATCTGACAGTTTTGATATTTCATCTTTCTTGTATAAAAGTGCCCCATCTGTTACAGATTCAATGAGTCCCAGAATTTTCAAAAGTGTCGTCTTCCCACTTCCTGATTTTCCCATAATTCCTACAAATTCGCCATCCTGTACATTCAAATTAATACCCTTTAACACTTTAAACTTACCGTAACTTTTCACAATTTTCTCTCCGCTGATCACTTCCATATCTTTTCCCTTCTTTCACTCTGAATTTGCTGATTAGCAAGTCTCCATCCATACTCTCTCAATAAGATAATGTACCCGGCCTGGAATAATAACAGTGCAAAAAATGTTATCAACACCTGTTTTTTCAAGAGCCAATCAACGTTCCATGTAATATGACTCAAAGCACCACCACTTATTACAATCGAAAGTATAAATGCGATCCATAAAGAAAGCGAAAGTTCCTTTTTCACATTTTTCTTTATTTCTTTGGTCTCCATGCCTATTTTTTTCAAGAATCCATATTTCATACTTACATTAGAAATGTCTGACCATATTTTTATAGATAAAATCATTATTCCACTAATAATCAAAAATGCACCAATACAAATGTAAAAGATAAGAGTTGTCAAATCATCCTGTCTGTCTTCTTTCATCAATGAGCCTTTATAAAAACCAATTATCTCATATTTCTTTTCACATACTTTTAATTTGCCCTCATCAATCGCCGTCTCTTTTTCTGTTTGCTGCGTCATAATAACCGTATTCTTTTTCTGCAAA